>Ga0099364_10000154_pt1 | contig 116139 bp, 115 predicted proteins | sample TergutTh196P3_FD_73070 | JGI IMG/M metagenome (GOLD analysis project Ga0099364, IMG submission 73070) | Microcerotermes parvus P3 segment gut microbial communities from Pointe-Noire, Republic of the Congo - Th196 P3 | ecosystem: Host-associated > Arthropoda: Insects > Digestive system > Gut ...
TTTGAACCCGAAAAGGGTTCTTTTACCTAATTTTTTTTGCTTTCTTTCCTATTCACTTTTCAATGTACAATGCTGCCAAAAACAACTGTTTTAAAGGACAGCCTATGTATAATACCACAACTATAAGGCATTGTCAAGGGGTTTAAGCAAAATATTTTGCAAAATTAGATTAAATCAGCATTAAAATTAAATTAGTTAAAAATACCTACTATATATTTCTTTTAATTCACCCTCTGTTGTTTTGTCATACTTGCTAAATATAATATGCACCAGCATTTTTGCAATTCTGCCAAAAATGTCCGAAGCAGAACAAAGCTCACAATGTGCACCCATGCTAAATATAATTTTACCTGTCGGTATCAAAAACGGATTTTCATTAATGTATTTTGTAACTTTAGATAAAATAAATTCCGCATATTCTTTGGGTAGCCCATATTTTATATCCTTATAAAGAAATGCAATATCGCTTTTAAATTTTTTAGTTTTTCCGTTGTCATATCTTACTTCAATTACTAAATAATCAGTCTTTGTTTCCGGCGGAAAATACTCAACTCCTAACAAGGCATAGCTATTATGGTGTCCCGTACTTCCAAACTCAATTACAACACTTCTATGCTCTATTTTTGTTTTTGCATCCAAAAGCAATTTTTCTTGAATTGAATTATAACCCTTAATTAGGAATTGTTCCTCTTTACTATAATAAATGCTCATGCTTTTATCAGGATTGTAAAACTTAATTGTTTTCATAACTTTCTCCGTTTATTTAGTTTCATTCCACTAATTCTCTATCCATATCATCGCGCTATCAAGACCATTGTGAGCATCGTAATAATAACCGTCCAATGTTTTTAAATCCTGATTTTGAAAATAGTTTTTAGGTTGGTATTCCGAGGATAAAACTATTTCTCTAAAATGCTTTCTCTGATTCTTTCGGGACGGGCGGTCTAAGGAAACATACAACATTCTAAGATTCGGTTCGTCTATGCTGATGTATACATAAGCATGCCCATAATCTCTTCGAGCATCGTATGTGACTACATAAGTCGGAAAATTAAATAAAACTTCATTACTGTCGAATGCCAAACCTCTCGTTCTGCCTTGAAAATTCGATAGTCTTTCTAGTTCTAAATAAAAGTTCTCTTCGGAATACGTTACATCTAAAAATATCTCCCAAGACGTACTCCCGAACGGCGGAAAATTTGCTACAAAATAATAATCATTTATGGTTTCAGCTTTTTCAAGATTCTCCGGAAAAGCATTAATTTTAGGCGGAGTACTACCCTCTGGCATACCAAAATTACGATATGTCGAAATATCTGAGCTTTCATAAAATCCTACTCCATCATTGCAACCCATAAATAAAAACATACTGGATATAAACAAACAAGTCACCACCAATAATTTTTTTCTATAACTTAAAACCATAATTTCTCCTTACTATTTTTTTGGAGCAGAATAAATCCCATTCCTTATTTAGTTTAACGTAAAACAAACAAAAAATCAAGTAATAAAAAAATTATCGTGAAAATTGTAGAATGTTTAAGCAACAACAGCAAAAGAGAGATATTAAATTATTTGCTTGCAAAAATAAAAACGATTGTGTTATACTGTAAGGGTATGCGGATTGATAAGTTTTTAAAGGTATCGCGGATATTGAAGCGTCGCTCGCTTGCGGCGGAGGCGTGCGGCAGCGAAAAGGTTTTTGTAAACGGGCGCGCCGCAAAGCCTGGATTACGGCTTAAAATTGGCGATGAGGTACGCATTGCTTTTGCCGCTAAAAGCTTATGCTTTACGGTAAAAGCGTTAAACGAAAAAGCCTCTAAGGAGGAGGCGGCAAGCTTATATGAAATTAAATCAGAAAACTAATATCGGTGCGGCGGTGCAAGAAAAACCGCTTGCGGTATGCGGGCTTATTTTGTGTGCGGGCTTTGGCGCGCGCGCGGGGTTTTCTTATAACAAGCTGCTGCATTATGTAGGAACTAAAACCGTTTTAGAACTTACGCTGGATAAATTTATGGAAAGCTGCTGCACAAGCATAGTAATTACCGCTTCCCCAAACGATATAGATGCTGTGCGCAAAATGGTTTCGGTGTACGCAAATGTTTTGGTTGTGTCGGGCGGCGATACGCGCACCAAATCTGTGCGCAACGGACTGCAAGCTATGCAGAAAAGCGATATCGTTGTAATCCATGACGGCGCGCGTCCTTTTATTTGCAGCGCGCTGATTAATCAAGCCGTGCAATCCGCGATAACGTTTGGCAGCGGAATTTTAGCCGTTCCTGCGATAGACACCATTAAGGAGGTGCACGGCGACACCGTTGTGCGCACCTTGCCGCGCGCGGGCTTATATCATATCCAAACGCCGCAGGCATTTAGGTATAATCAAATTGTGGACGCGTATGCGCGTATCGCAGACGATTGCGGCGATGATTCGGAGATTTACGAAAAAGCGGGCTACTCCCCCAAAATTGTGTTGGGCGATTACGCAAACCGCAAGCTAACCACGCCGAACGATTTTTTATTACATTCGGCAAGCAGCAAAATCGGCACGGGCTTTGATGTACACAGGCTTGTAGAAAACCGTCCGCTTATATTGGGCGGTGTGCACATTCCTTTTGAAAAAGGGCTGTTAGGGCATTCGGACGCAGACGTACTGACGCACGCGGTTATGGACGCGCTGTTGAGTGCGGCGGGCTTGCCCGATATCGGGGTGCTGTTCCCGAATGACGACCCTGCCTTTCATAATGCGGTCAGTTTAAAGCTTTTGCAAACGGTACTGCAAAAAATAACGTGTTTGGGATTTAGTATCGGTAATATATCGGCGGTAGTACTGGCCGAAAAGCCTAAGCTGTCCCCGTACATCGAAAAGATTTGTATTAATCTTGCCCGTGCGCTGGGAATATCGGTACAGCAAATAAATGTGTCGGCCACTACCACTGAGGGCTTAGGCACAGTAGGAGAAGGAAAAGGTATTGCGGCAAGCGCGATGTGTATAGTAACCTATTAAAATTATGAAAACGGAATCTGCAACTAAAAAACAATTTAAACGGCCGCGGCACTTATCCCCCGCCGCTATTGTCATGCTGGCCTTTATAGCCGTAATTTTGGTAGGCGCGTTTTTTTTAGCCCTGCCTATATCGTCCGCCGACAGAACGTGGATGCCTTTTATGGACGCGTTTTTTATGTCCGCAAGTATGGTTTGCATAACGGGTTATCAAATTGCGCCCGTAGGGGTTGCGTTTTCGGGCTTTGGTCAGGCGGTGGTTATTATTTTAATTCAGTTAGGCGCGTTGGGCTTTATGACAGTTGCTACCTTTATTTTAATGCTGCTGCATAAAAAAATCAGTCTGCGCGACAAACTGGCATTAACCGCTACCTTGGGCGAAGGCAGTACGGGACGCATCTTAAAGGTAGTGCGGTCTATTGTGATACTTACGTTGTGCATAGAACTTGCGGGCGCGCTGCTGCTAATGCCCGCCTTTGTTTATGACTTTGGCGCGCGCGGCATTTGGGTTGCGGTTTTTGTATCTATTTCGGCGTTTTGCAACGCGGGCGTTGACGTATTCGGCGACAGCGAGGGCTTTTCGCGCTATATCGCTAATCCGTATGTGTGCATAGTTATTGCGCTGCTGATTTTATCGGGCGGCATCGGGTTTGTTGTGCTTATGGATGTTTTTAAAAACAAATTCCGTTTTAAAAAGCTTTCGCTGTACTCTAAAATTGTTTTGCCCGCTACGGGCATACTGCTGATAACGGGATTTTTGTTTTTCTTAGGCGTTGAGTTTAATAATCCCGACACGATTGGAGGGCAAAGCAACGGAACAAAGGTGTTGGCGGCGTTTTTTGAGTCTGTATCGTGCCGCACGGCAGGCTTTACTACTATGGGGCACGCCGCCATGCGCCCCGCCTCCCGATTTTTTAGGGATATTTTAATGTTTATCGGCGCGGCACCCGGTTCGACGGGCGGCGGCATAAAGATAACCACCGCAGCCATACTGTTTATGACACTGGTATCGGGTTTGCGCCGCAAGGATGAGGTGGTGCTGTTTAAGCGGGCCGTCAGCGCAAAAACCGTCAAACGCGCGTTTTCGCTGTTCTTTGTAGCTATCGGGCTTGTTGCTGTATTGACGTTGTTTTTATTGTTAACGCAAAGCAAGCATATTCCCGAAAATCTATATAGCTTTGAAAATATCCTGCACGAATCTTTCGGCGCGGTTTCTACATCGGGCATAGGTTCGGGGCTTATTCCCCACCTTTCGGCTGCGGGTAAATTAGCGGTTGCGGCGGCGTTTTTTATGGGCAGAATAGGTCTATTGCCCGTAGGCATGATGTTTACGGATGCGGATAACGATATGATTAAATATCCCGAAGCGGCAGTGCCGATTGGGTAACAAAATAACGGGAGGCAAATAAAAATGGCAAAACTTATAAGAAAATCCTTTGCGGTAATCGGTCTTGGACGGTTTGGCGCGGCGTTGGCAAAAACGCTGTATGCAAGCGGTGCGGACGTTTTGGCAATCGACTGCGAACGCGAAAAGGTAAACGACATTGAGCCTTTTTGCACGCAAGCCGTCTGCGCGGATGCGGCAAATGAGCGCGTACTGTCTAAGCTGGGCGTAAACAGCTTTGATATGGTTGTGATTTGTATCGGCGGCGACGTTGAAGCAAGCGTTTACGTTACGCTTGCGTGTAAACAGCTAAACGTAAAAACCATAACGGCTAAGGCACAAAATGTGCGCCACCGCGAAATTTTAGAAAAAATCGGCGCAGACCGCGTATATATTCCCGAAGAGCATATGGGCGAAAAAATAGCCGAACAGCTGCTGCGGCCTAACATGATTGAAATACTGTCGTTTTCGGAAGGCTTTAAGATTGTGGAGATTGTTACGCCTCAAATTTGGCAAAATAAAAGCTTGATAGAGTTGGATTTGCGCAACAAAGAAAAAATTTCTATAATTTTAATCAAACGCGGCGAAGAAATTATTGCCGCGCCCGGCGGCGATTGCTTGCTGCTGGCGGACGATACTTTGGTAATAAGCGGCGCAGGGGCGGATATCCGCAAGCTATCTAGTAAGGCGACTAAGGAAGTGCAAGTGTAAGCCTTATATTTTTACGCGCACCTCCGCGCGCACCGCAACATCACGCAAAAGAAGGTTTTCGGGATTGCCCTCAAACGCTTTAATTTTTTTGTTTTGGGTGCGGTAAAATCTATATTTAATTTGCATATAATCGGCGTCTAAGTTTTTAGAGGCCTCTACGGCGGCTATTACCTGCGCTTGAATGCTTTTTTGCACCTCCTCCGCTAGCGCCGCATACAGCTTGCTTTCTTGAAAGCGGCTAAAATCCGCAGTATATTTCGGTTCGATTTTAAGCTTGATGCGGTAGCAGATTTCGGGTTTACCCTCCGGTGTAAAATAGGTTTTTGTGCGGACGGATTTGCGGCGGATTTGCCCGTATACAGGGCCTAGTTCACGCCCTTCAAAGGTGAAGTTTTCTATATAAAAGCTTCCGCGCACAGAGGATTTTTGGGTATACATATAGCCTTGTGTTTCGTATTCGGATAATGCGCCCGCGCGTTTTCCGTCTTTTAAAATTACCGCTGTGCTTACCGATTTTATATCGGCCTTAGAACTTAGTCCTGGCTTGTCGCCGCCCTCGCCGCCTCCGCCGCCGCTGCTCTCTCCGCCTTCTTCTTGCGGCTGCATACCTTCTTTATATTCGATTTCTACACGCGGAACAGCCATGCTGCGCGACTCGCCCGTCTCTGCGCCTAAAACCGATAAAAGCGTAGCTTTCGGCATGGCGGTAGTCGTTTGAAAACGGCGCAAAAACGTGCCGATGTTTTCGCTAGTTTCTTCACCTAAATCGTTTACTGCTTGTAAAAATTCTGCCGCTGTACCGTTATCCGCCGCTAGGACAATCGCACCCGCGCCGATAAGATTAGACGCATACATCGCTTGCAGTGTATCCGATACCCCTGCGTCTAACAGTCCGCGCCCTAATACCAGTACGCCGCACTGCGAAAACTCTACTTTGCGCCCTTGCATAACGTTAAATTTTTCTACCGCCTCAAAGATGTCTTTTGCGTCTGCGGTTAGGGTGTCTTGCTTAAATTGCTTACTTTCGTTTTGCGAAACGGGCAACAAAATGTGTGCGGTTACGCGCACGCCGCCGTCCAAAAAGTCGATGCCCGTCATGGTTACAACGCAGCGTTTATCAATCGGCGGCATATTAGAAAAAGCTGCCAAACAATAAATGGCCGCCGCCGCTATGACAAGCGCGATTATTTTATATATTCTGATTTTGTTCTTCTTGGATATAGATGTTTTCATCGGATTTTCCTCTGTTTTTCTTTACTAGGGCAAAAATGAGTAGCAGCAGCGGAAAGCCTATGGTGAATGCCGCCGCCAAATATATTCCCGCACTTTGGCTAAACGCATGCAGCCTATGCGGTTTTATAAGCAATGCAATTGCGTACACCGCGCCCGCCAGCACCAGTGAAACGGGCGTTTTTTTAGTAGTGCGGCAGGTGTACGCCGCGCATTCGGCCGCCGCATGAAACAATAAGCCCGCAGCCAACAGTAAGCCCGCAGCCAAAACAGTAAAAACAATTTTATCAAATCTTCCTAAGCTTAAAAGTCCTGCGCCCGCGTGCGTAACGGGCGTAACGCGCCGCGCCGCGTCCGTTATGTGCGCTACGTCCAACGCGGCGGAAAACATCATGATAAAAAACACTAAGCCTAACACGGCGGCAACGGCTGCCCCGCTAAAAGCCTTAACGCCGCGCCTGCGTCCGCTTTTAACCTTTCCCAACGCGATAAACAACGCGATTCCGTCGCCGAAAAATAATGCAAACGCCGTAAATGTACCCGCTAAATCGCCGCCCGAATCTCCCCAAAGCGGCAAAAGCCGAACTAAATTTACGTTTTTTCCGACAAAAAAGAAAAGCAGGCATAGCGCGGCTAAAAACGGAAACAGTACGATTTCTGCCGTGCGTCCGACAGCGCGCAGGGTTTTAGCCCCGAAAACCGCCAAAAGCAGGATAAGCGGCGCAAGCGTTATCCATGCAGGCATACCGTCAAATAAATCCGCGTTTATAAACGTAAGCAGCACCGAAACCGCCAGTACGGTTTTTAGCAGAAGGTATACGGCTAAGATGCCGAAAATAATGCGCGATGCCGCGCTGCCCGCCGCATTTTGCGCAATTTGAAAGCACGATTTATCGGGTTTAAGCTTTAACGCTAACAAAATAATGCCGAATAAAAAAAGTTCCGCCGCTAAAAAAACCGTAAGCGGCAGCCATGCGTACCGCCCGCCCGTTTTTAACATCATAAGCGGCAGCGTAAAAAGCTTGGGCGCGATTCCTATAATAAACGCCAAAAACGCAAACTGCTTAATGGATATGGAGTTGTTAGGATTGTCTTGTAGCATTGATGTTCCTTATGGATTTCGGGCGTTTTTTTGCCTCGAATAGGGGGCGTTTGTTAAGCGAATCGCCTAAATCCTGTTTAATAAGCGGCGCGAAAGGCGCAAGGTACGGCGTTCCGTAGCTGTCCATTCCTGCCAAATAGTGCACCAAAAATACAGACCCGATTAGCAAGCCGTACAGACCGAACACGCCGCCTGCTAGGGTAAAAAGCAAGCGCAGCAGCGTAAACGAACCGATGTGGTTGGGTACGGTAAACAGTGCAATCGAGCTTACCGCGATGATGAGTATGGAGGGCGAACTGATAATTCCTGCCCGCACAATCGTTTCGCTTAAAACTATCGCGCCGACTATACTCATTGCCATGCCTACGATGCGCGGCATTCGTATCGCCGATTCGCGGATAATTTCAAACAATAGCAGTACAATCAGCATTTCGGCAAGCGGCGGCCACGGCGTACCCTTAGTGGCATTCATAATAGCTACTAAAAACCGCAAGGGCGATAAATCGTAATTAAATTCTAACAGCGTTACATATAAGCCGGGCAGTAAAATGGCAGCGACAAGCGCAAGCAGCCTTAAATACCGTAAAAAGGTGGAATACGCGGGGCGTTGGTAATAATCCTCCGCGCTGTGAAAATCCTCTACTAATAAAAACGGGACGGTTAAAACTACGGGCGAGCCCTCTACTACTACGGCTACCCTGCCCTCCGATATTTTTGCCGCCGCCGAATCGGGGCGTTCGGTATAGCCGACTTGCTTAAAAATAGAGCGCGGACGGTACTCTAAAAATGTTTCTAGATTATAGCTGTCGTATACGGCGTCGATGTCTATGGACTGCAAACGGCGCATAACCTCGTCTACAACCTTTGGAGAGGCGACGTTAGCCAAAAACACTACCGCCGCATTGGTGTTGGAATTGCGCCCTATTTTAAGCTTTTTAATGCCTAGCTGCGCGCTTTTAAGCCGCGTTTGCAGCAGCGATAAATTGGTTTTAAAATCCTCTGTAAAGCCGTCGCGCGGGCCGCGCACTACCGCTTCGTTTTGCGGTTCGGCTACGCCGCGTTTTTCGCGCATACGCACATTTGCCAGTACAATTTCGTCTAAGCCCTCTATCCATATCGCACAGTCGCCCGCTACAATTCCTGCAATAACCGCCTCTATATTGGTTTCGGCGGCGGCTTCGGCGGTATAAATAACGCGGCGGATAAGCGACTCCGCGTTTTGGATTTCGTCATTTCGCCCCTCTAACGCAAATAAAATCTGCCCGATTGCCTTAGCGTCAACCATGTCAGGCGCGAATAACAAACTGCCCTTTTTTTCTGCAGCGGTAAAATTACGCCGTACCACCATATCGGGCGTTGCGAATGTAGCTAAAATTTCTTCCGGCGTTTGCATAACCATAGCATTTGCAATTTTTTTAGATAATACTAATTTTAAAAAAATATTGCTTTTTGGTTAAAAGAATAGTATACTTTATGTATGCTGATTAAAAATGCGGCATTTTTAATATCTCGGCGGCCTAAACAGCTTTGCGGTATGCCAAAGGTAAAAAAGCCCCTCAACCGCAAGCGGTTTTTAATTTCGCGTGCAATTGCGCTAGGGTGCTTGGGTTTATTGCTAATTGTGCTGAATTTATTAAAACTCAGTACGCGCTTTTCGGAATGGTTTACGGTGCATATTTCGCAAGCGTTTGTAGCAACGGCAGGAAGAATCAGTTCGGCACTGGGCAATTTTTCTATTTTAGAGGTAGTTACCCTATGCACGGTTTTATACGCTGTTAAGGTTGTTATTTTATGGTTTAGACACTTATTTAAACGCCGTTGGTATCCGCTTTTAAAAAGCGTAACGGTTACTTTACTTGTGATTTTGGCAGTTTTTAATTACTACACGGTGTGCGCACAATTCGCCTACAACCGCGCCCCTATTGACTTGCCGATGTCCGAAACCGTGTACCGCGACGATGAGGTGGTGCGGATTGCCAATTATTTTTTCACTGATTTTCATATATTAGCCGAAAAACTGCCGCGTAACGACAGCGGCAACACCGTTTCGCCCTATACCGTACCGCAGTTGGCAAACAAATTGCGGGAGGAGTTTAAGCGGCTTGACAGCAATCCGTATTTTTTTACGTATACGCCGCGCGCAAAATCTATTTCTAACAGCTGGTTTTTAATGTACACCAACATTGCGGGCATTGCGTTTTTGCCGTTTGGCGAAGCCACGGTAAACGGCCTGCCTGCACAGGTTTCCTCTGTAATGGTCGCCTACACTATGGCGCATGAATTGGCGCACACGAAAGGCGTTATGCTAGAACGCGACGCAGACTTAACGGCATGCTATATTCTGCTTACCTCCGCCGACGAATATTTGCGTTATTGCGGCTATGTATCCACCATTTCGTGGATGTTTGACGCGGTGCGGCGCGGTAACAATAACGACGCATCCTTTGCCGCACATCTAACCTTTCCCGCACAAGTAATAAAAGAGCTAGAAAATATAAATACATTTTGGAACGATTATAAAGGCCCGTTTGGATGGCTGAATGACTTTTTAGCAAATGCCGCCGCGTGGTTTAATAATCTCTACCTTAAAAGCAGCGGCGTAGACGAAGGCACGGGTAATTATCAAGAGCTGCCCTCCGACGGCATAGACACAGGACAAACCACGCCCGGAACGCCCGAACAGCCCCCGCGCCCGATTATTATCCCCGTGTACAACAACACGCAAAAAGTGTATTTTAATATATACGAAAACTTGAATAGGTAGGCATATTTTTAAAAAGGGTTGTCTGTTTTAGGTTGCTGCTTTGCGCGCTTACATTCTTTAATACTGAGTGCTATAAATAATATCATGGCGGTACCTCCCGCAACAATAGGAATGTATGCCCAAGAGCCCATGTGATATTCGTCAATACATTCATAAGGATTTTTAGGGTTTACGTAGGTTTTTACCGTATCGTTTATGGCAAACTTGGATTCCCCGCCTCTATACGGCCTTGACCAAGCTTCATATTCTTGCCCGTCCAATATAAACTTGTATTTATATCTATGCTCATAATAGCGTCGGCTACCATCCTCGCTCCAAGCAGTTCCACTGTATATTTCCTGCCCGATTACTTTTGCTTCAAGTAAATGCCAGGTTGTCCGAATTGTGTTTTGCTGCCAATACACAAAAATACCGACTATTACAAAACTAAATCCTACAACAATAAACAAAGCATATCCCCATAAGAAAGCGGAAAGTTTTGATTTAGGCTTGCGATTTTGCTTTTTATAATAAGACTTTGGTAAAAACGGTTTGCTCATAGCAGTTCTTTATAGCGTTTGACGTATAGGGCTTTAAGGAGGGTTGTAAGCAGCATATAGCCGACTATCGTTGCTGCTAATATTCCGAAGTACGCGCCTAGCATATTGTCCGACGGCATAGACATTTTTAGCATTTCGTTTGAAACGTAAGGCAAGAACGGTAAAATGGTTCCTAACGCTATGCCTGCCGAAGTAAGCCCGATAACAGGCCAAGAGGCGCGGGATTTAACAAACGGCGTTTTAGGCGTGCGCAACAGGTGGATAACCAGCGTTTGCGACCACAGTGATTCGATAAACCACCCGCCTTGAAATATCATGATAAATTGCGTTTGCTGTTCGGTGGTAAGCTGATTAAACGGCAAGCCGTTTGCGCCTACTGCCGCAGGACATATCCAATAGAATAAAACTAAATACGTGGTTATATCAAATACCGAACTTGTCGGACCTATCCAAAACATAAAATTCCGTATAGATTTCGCGTCCCAACTTTTTGGGCTTTTTAGATATTCGGGGTCTACGTTGTCCCACGGAACGGATACGCATGAGATATCGTATATGAGGTTAAGCATTAAAATTTGTATCGGCAGCATCGGCAAAAACGGCACAAAAAACACGGCGAATAATACCGAAAACATATTGCCGAAGTTAGACGACGCCGTCATTTTAACGTACTTAATAATATTGGCAAACGTTTTTCTGCCCTCGATAATGCCCTGCTCTAATACCATTAAATCTTTTTCTAGCAGTATGATATCGGCGGATTCTTTGGCGATGTCTACGGCCGTATCTACCGATATGCCTACGTCCGCCTCGCGGATTGCGGCGGCGTCGTTTATGCCGTCGCCCAAAAAGCCTACCACATGGCCGTTATCACGCAGGGCGGCAACCACGCGCACCTTTTGCTGCGGCGAAAGCTTAGCAAAAATATTGGTTTCTTCTACCGCTTTTTTAAGCTCTTCCTCTTCCATGCCCTCGATATCGGTGCCTAATAGCACCTTATGACTAGGCAGCCCCACCTTACCCGCGATACATACGGTAACGTTTACGTTATCGCCCGTTAATACCTTAACCTCTACGCCGTGCTCGTGCAGGGCGCGGATAGCGGCCTTTGCGGATTCTTTCGGCGGATCTAAAAACGCTAAGTATCCGATTAGCACCATTTCGGATTCGTCTTTTACCGAAAACTCGCCAACCGCAGCAGGATTGGTTTTTTGCGCGACGCCTAATACGCGCATACCTTCAAGATTTAGTTTATCAACGGTTTTTAAAATTTCGCGCTTTACTTGTTCGGTAAGCGGCACGACGCCGTTATACTCGGCAAACGAACAAACCTCTAACATTTCTTCGATTGCGCCTTTGGTGATAAGCTGAGTTTTTCCCGTTGCGTCTTGAATAACAACGCTCATGCGGCGGCGCACAAAGTCGAACGGAATTTCGTCTACCTTAACGTAACGCTGTATTAAATCATCCATGCCCGCGTCTTTAAGGTGCTTTAAAATGGCTACGTCCATTAAGTTTTTCATGCCCGTTTGAAAGTGGCTGTTTAAAAGCGCGTGGCGCAGTATGCGCGTATCTTCTTTGCCGTGAATATCCAAATATTTTTCTAAGACAATTTCATCCTCAGTAAGCGTGCCGGTTTTATCGGTACAAAGCAGGTCAATCGCGCCGAAGTTTTGTATAGAGTTTAAATTTTTAACGATAGTTTTTTTCTTGCTAAGCTTAACCGCGCCTTTGGCAAGCCCTGCGGTTACAATCATGGGCAGCATTTCGGGCGTAAGGCCTACCGCTACCGCTAAGCCGAACATCAGTGCTTGCAGCCACGCGTTTTGCATAATGCCGACCGCCAAAAAAACTACGGGCAGCATAATCGCCATAAAGCCTATCAGCAGCCACGAAACCGACGCTACGCCTTTTTCGAAATTGGTTTTGGTTTTCTTTAAGGTAAGGCGCGTAGCTAACGAACCTAAATGCGTATCGCCGCCGATGGCGATAGCCAGTGCGATAGCCGAACCTGAAATTACGTTACTGCCCGTAAAGGCAAGGTTGTTTAGCTGAATAGAGTTTTTATGCTCGAATTGCAGTGCGGAGGAAAACTTTTCTACGGGAAGACTTTCGCCCGTTAAGGAGGATTCGCGCACGAATAAGTCTTTTGACGAAAGTATGCGCACGTCCGCAGGAAGCATGTCGCCCGCCGCTAAATGAATAATGTCGCCTACAACCACCTCTTCTAGCGGGATTTCCAACTTTTCGGTTACGCCCTCTTCGTTGACGCGCTGCACGCAGGTGGTAGTTTTAATCATAGCTTTAAGCCGTTCGGCGGCGTTGCCCGAACGCGATTCTTGAACAAAGCGCGTGATGCCGCTAACCGTTACCATAAGCATGATAATAATCGTACCCATCGGGTCGGCAGGCTCATCGCCTGTAAAAACTATTTCGGTTAGCACCATAATTAGTGCCATGATAAACAGCACAACGGTAAAAGGGTTTACAAACGCATGAAAAAGGCGTTTGAACCACGAATCCTTTTTGCGGTGCGCCATGATGTTTTTGCCGTACTCCGAACGCGCCTCGTCTACCTGCTCTTCGTTAAAGCCGTTTAGCGTGTTGCCGTATAATGCGGGCAATTCTGATACATCAGCTTTTGCCGCCTCTAAAAGCTTTTCGTTTCCCGCGCAAACTACGGGTGCTTTATTTTTTGAAACCGTTTTTACCATTGTGTGTACCTGCAACCGTATTTTTTATTTTTAGTATATGTTTTGCGGCTGTGCTTTGTCAACTATTTTACTTTAGCATTAATCTTCTAAAATCCATTTTGCGTATAAAGTTACGTTAGCGTCAACCTCGTCTACATTAAAGTCCCATTCCTCTCCCGCTTCCCAGTCTGCATCGGTGTACCAGCCGTCAAAAACGTAGCCGTCTAATTCGGGTGCGGTAGGCTCGCTTAGGCGGCCGCCGATAAAGTGCGGAATATCGGCAGGCATATCCGTTGCCGTGCCTGCGGGCTCGTTAGCTATAAATGTTACGCTGAAAGTATCCGCAACGTCTACCCAACGTGCGTACAGAATTAAATCAGCATCTACCAAAGCCGTATCAAAATCCCACAAAACTCCCGCTTCCCAGTCTGCATCGGCGTACCAGCCGCCAAAAACGTAGCCGATTAATTCGGGGTCGGCAGGCTTAGTAAGCAAGCCGCCCGCAAAGTCCGCGATATCAGCGGGCATATTCGTTGCCTCGCCTACGGGTTCGGTAGGGTCGTTTTCGTCTAGCGGCTCGTTAGCCGAATACGTAACGCTGTATAAAATGATTTCTGTCCACTTTGCGTACAGCGTCATATCGCCGAATACTTCGCCTTCTATAAAATCCCACTCCTCGCCGTCATGCGCATCTTCTGTTCGGTACCAGCCGCCAAAGGTGTAGCCGTCTAACGTAGGAATTTTATCGGGTTGGGCAAAAATATCGCCTAATCTAAGGTCGGTAATATTATCGGGCATATTTGCAACTTCTGCAATTGCGCCGTCGGGCTTGTTTTCGTTAAAGCTAACGGTAAAGCGGGCGGCGGCGTTTTCGGTCCATTTTGCGTACAAAATAATGTTTTCGGTAACAGTGTCCTCGCTAAAATCCCATAGGGTTTGCAGCGTGTTTTCTTTGTACCAGCCGCCAAACGTATAGCCTGCAAGGGTCGGAGTTGAAGCGGGGCTGTTAATCTTACTATCTCTATCGATGTTGGTAAGGGTTGAGGGCATATTCATAACAAATACGCCGGGCGGCAACGGCTGCTGTACGCCTTGCGTAGAGGACTGCCACGTTACGGTATAGCGTTGAATTCGCTCCCATTTGGCAAAAAGCGCGATGCTTTCGGTTACTACATCGGTATCGAAAATCCATTCGTTAGTGCCTGCTGCCTCGCGGAACCAACCTAAAAATATATGTTCGGTTAAGGTAGGCTTAGTAGGCTCGGCGATTTTGCTGCCCTCGCGGATGTTAGAAATTTGCGCAGGGATGTTTTGCGGCTCGCTGTTCGGCAGTGCGGTAAGCGGCTTATTCCCGCGGAAGGTTACGGTAATGGTTTCTTCGCTGCATGCGGCAAACGAAAATAAACCCGCAAGCAAAGGCAGCAGCATAATAAAAACAATAATCTTCTTTTTCATAATTTGGTTTTCTCCTAAAAAAATTTTTCCGAATACATTATTATTTGCAAAAATTGCTTAACGTATTTTAATAATACTACATAATTTAATTTTTTGCAACTTTTTAACGCATGAAAAAACGGCGAAAGTAATTTAACTTCCACCGCCCTTCTTAATAAAACTCTCACCAGCATGACGGGGAGGAGAAGTCCGTCATACCGAATGAAAGTAGTTTGCTAGGTTACCCTTACCACATATAGCGGTGATTTATGAATGTTTTTTAATAAAATGTTCATAAATCACTTACATCTTAACAAGAATTTCACACCTTGTCAAGCGTTTTTCACCACTATTTTAAAATTTTTTAAAATTTTTTTAATATTTTTTCGTTTTTTTATGAAAACTTTTAGATTTATTCTTGATTTATTCTTAAAATGTTCAAATATAGAGGGGGTTGATATAATGGAAAATGGAGAATGGAGAATGGAAAATTTTTTTGCGGGGGTTATTTTTTATATTTGATTTTGGCTTTGCAGCCTTTTGTCCAACTATACCAGTCTTTATAAAACCATTTTTTGGAGTTCTTTTTGTGTACAAAAATGATTTGATGTTTTCCCCAACCGATAAACGCCCCCTCCCCGATACCCGTTACCGAATCGGGGATTGTGATAGAGGTTAAGTCACTGCAATTCTTAAACGCATAATTCCCGATTTTCGTTACCGAATTGGGGATTTCGATGGAGGTTAAGTTTCTGCAATTCGAAAACACAAAATCCCCGATACTATTGCCGCCTGTGATAACTACCGTTTTAAGTGAGGATGGTATTGACTCATTAATATAATCATTAAAAATACTTGCCCTGAAAATAAATCCGAAAAGCGCATTGTTTGTTCCGTTTAGGGTGTTTCCTGTAAAAGGTAAGGTTATAGAGGTTAGGTTTTGGCAACCATAAAACGCACCTTTCCCGATAGTCGTTACCGAATTGGGGATAGTGATAGAGGTTAAGCTTGTGCAACCTTGAAACGCACTTTCCCCGATAGTCGTTACCGAATTGGGGATTTCGATGGAGGTTATTTTTGTGTTACTATCAAACTCATAATCTTTGATAATTTCCGTGCCGTATGGAATTCTGTGGTGGCCGTCTTCTTTGGTTAGTGCCCTTTTGTTTTTTTCGGGCTGTATGTCTTGGGCTATGCCTTTTTCTATGTTTTCGTACTGCGCGGTGCTTAACGCAGTAAGCGTATTAAGTAAGGCTTTATTTTGATGTTCTGACGCTAGTTTTTGCGCCATTCGGTATTCGTCGGTAGAACGGATTTTAGGCTGTTTAACAAATGCAAGGCCTTTATCTGTAAAGCAGTGCAGTTTTATTTGTAAAAGGTTAAAATACAAATTTTCATTAGTTTCATCTAACGTAATATGTATTGCGCAGTATTTTTCGGCTAAGCCCCAAAAGCCGTAGGCTTGCATTTTTTTATAAATTCTTTTTAGCGCGTTTTTTTGGTTTTTCGAATTTGCGCGGTACAGCGATATATAATAATCAATCTCCTCTTCAAAAAGTTTTTTATCGTTTTCGCAATAGGGTCTAAGCGTATCTATGAATATATCTGAATACTGTTGTATAAGCTTATCTATGAATCTATCTAAATATTGTTCGCGTTGAGGTATGGTTGCGTATTTACATATATGTTCAAACTCGGCATGTGCTTCGGGGTTTAAAGTATTTTGATTGAAATATTTATGTGTAAATAACGCAAACAGGCTTTCTGTATGTCCGCAGTCGATAGCTAAAACCTTGTTATAATATTCTGCCGCTGAATTATTACTGTTTTTATTTTGCAAGCCTTGCGCTATTCGGAAATAAAAATCTATAAATAAATCCACATCTTGTGCATCAAAGCACCGCTCTACCATTTTGATTAAGGTTGTATCTAGGGTTTCTATCGCAAATTTCTTTGCCTCGCTTATAAGCATGCCGCGACTAGGAACATCAAATTTAACTAGGTATTCTAGACTGTTTATGTACGGCGCAACTACACTATATCTGCACAATGCCTCTATCCATTTGGTAATAAAGTCTTCTGCAAAAGCTTTAGGCGAACACGCAAGCAGCGTATCTATAGCTTGTATATCCGAAAAATTAGCAATATCTGCGTAAAAAAGCTCCTCCGATTTTGTTTGTTTTTCTGCTTGTAATTTTAAAAACAGCACCTCGTAATTGTTTTTTTGCGCAGGTAAAAGCTCGTCTTGGATAATTTCTAGCGCAAACTTAAAATGCCCGTTTGCAAGCGCGTCTTTGGCTTCTTTAATGCGCTGCTCGTCTGAAACGCTAACCGCGCCTATGGTATAAGTACCTAAGCTTACGCGCTCTATTTGGTTAACCTGAACCAAAGACGCGCGTTTGGCAACCTCGCCGCCCTTAATGTCTACGGTGTTAAGCTTTATTTTGTGTTTTAGGCTGTCTGCTTGGGCGACGGTTGAGGCGATTTGCTTTTTTAAGTCTTCGTAGCAAGAGGGCTTGTTATGGTTTAAGGCTTGGCAGGCTTGCAGCACTCTTGGCAGATTATACGGCTCTAGATGTTCATACACTACCGTAAAATTGATAGAGGGGTCGTTTTTTTTGCGGCGCAAAAATCTAGACCACTCGTTGTATACCCATGCAGAATTTAAATGCTTTTCGTTAGATGCTAAAATCAGCATAAATTTTGCCGTATGCAGTGCGTTAAAAATAACAGGCTCGTACCCCGAAATTGCTGCGTGCGCAAGGCTTTTATCGGCAAAAAATACTTTTAAGCCCATAGCCGTAAACTCATTGTAGTAGTCTTGCGCCCATGCTGCCTCGCGGGTTAAGGCGTTAGGATTATCTACTAACGTTTTTTTGTAGCAAATAAAAATATCAAACGGCTCATTTTTATCCGCAATGCTAAGTGCCTGCACGCGGAGTTTTTCGATTAACTCGGCGTCGGCTATGTATTTGTTTTTTTCGTTGCCGTAAGATAAATCCACAGCTTCTAGCAAGTTGCGGTTTGAAAGTACACTGTTACGGGATAATCTGTGAAACGTGGGCTTGTATAGACCGTCTATATCCTTTACGTATTCGATGCCGTACTCGGCTAAAAACATGCCCCAGTGCGCGCTGATGTTATTGGGGTTTATCCTAAGCGCGGCCTCGTAGCCCTCTATTGCCTCATCGTAGCGCATGTGCTCGGTGCGGCAGATATCGGCTTGCTGAATCAGCGCGATTTCTTTATTAGAATAGTTTTGCACATAGCGGATACCCCGACAAGCCGCGCAACGGTATTGGTTGTCGTTGATATGTTGCAGTGCCCCGCCGCAGGTATCGCATTTTAGGTGTTTAATTTCTAGCTCGCTCATTTGTTTACCGTTTCCTTTTTATACAAACCTTTTTTTTGCAAGTCGGGCAAAAGATTTGGCTAGCGGTTACGACAGCGTTGCAATTCGGACACAGCCCCGTATTGGCAGCATCGTTTTTGACTATGATAGTCGGCTCTTTAACTTTAAGAGATTCGGCAACCCTTGCCGCAGCCTTGCCCGCTACCTTTATATCCTCTCTGTCCATTTCGCGGATTTCTTTGTAGGACGCGCCTTTGGCGTCGTCATAGCCCATGCGCTCTATCTCTGCGGCAGTTTTGCCCGCTAATCTTGCTTTGTCTAATTGGTGGATTGCGCCGCTCATATCCATTTCTTGGCGTTGCTTTTGTACTTGTGCGCGTTTTGCCAAAACCTCTAACTCGTAATCGCTCTCTTGCAATTCGTCTTGGTGTGCGTCTCGCCTGTCTAGCTTTTTGGTGGTGCGTTCTTTTAATTCGGCAGGCTTGACAATTTCGTTGATAATAAATTCCTCTACGTGAACGCCGTATTTGGCAAAGCTGGCGTTTAATTTGGGCAGCATTTCATCGGCAATGGGTTTTGTCATCATGTCTAGGTCTTCGTAACGCAAGCCGTTAGTTAAGATACTGTCTATAAAGTGGTCTTTAAACTCGCTAAGCAGTTTAGCTATCATTTCTTCGCGCAGGTCTTCTACTAGGTAGCTTGTGCGGGTGCCCAAAACGGTTTCGATAAATTTTTCGCTGTTTGAAATTCTAAAAGCGATTATGCCGTTAGCGCCTATCGATACAATCCGTTTAGTGTCTGTATCGGGGTATTCCATTTTGTCGGGAGTACCCCAGGAGGTTTGGCAAGGCTTTTTGATATTCACAAAAATAACCCGATTGAGGTTTTTGTCTTTGTCGACAATATCCTTTTTTTTGCCTGTCCATGTATCGCATACGGCACCGTTTTTTAGATGCACCACTTGCCACGGCGGCTCGGCTACTACCGAAAATTTCTTTTCGGGCGGATTAAACACGGCAACCAACGCATTTTGAACCCAGTTAGAGGTTTCTTCGCCCTCTTTAAGCTTTACGCCCGTATTGCGCGTAACCGAATAAATAGATTTTTTAAAACACATCTTTTTTTTCTCCTTGTATGTCGGTATTTTATTTTGGGTACATAGTAAAAAGCCGCAGGTGCAAAAAAAACACGGCTACGGCAAAATTTGACCTATAAAATTGTGATTAGGACGATTAACTAAAAATTGCTTGCTTGCTTGCTTGCTTGCTTGCTTGCTTGCTTGCTTGCTTGCTTGCTTGCTTGCTTGCTTGCTTGCTTGCTTGCTTGCTTGCTTGCTATGCTCACCTCTAAGTGTATCATAGTTTTATTATACACTGTTTTACAGAGAAAATCAAGTAAAATCTATGAATTATGAGGGGGAATTTTTTTGCGGTGTTTGGGCGATATAAAAAAGCCTGTTAAAGAATGGATAGAGATGTATTTTCGGGAGATTTTTGTTTTATTTGAAGCGGTTTTGACGCAGACGTACTAGCGGTACGGCAAGGAAAATTAGCGCGAAATAAGACAAAAAGAACCGAAAGGACACTTCTAGCAATTCCTTAACAGGCTTTTATTAGGTTCTGGAACGGATGATTAGGGCGTTTAGGTAGTCGTAGCAGGTTTTAAGTTGATTGACGTCTTTGTAGTCGCGGCTGGACGGCTCTAAAATTACCGATGCGTTTACGCGCGCTTTATTTGCTTCGTTGAAAAACTTTTCAAAATTATATTTGCCCTCGCCCGGCAGTGCGCTGTCGCTGTCTTTTTTAATGTCGCATAAATGAATGGTGCAGATTTTGCCTTCCATTGCTTCTAAAAATTTAATCGGCTCTATGCCCGCTAACAGCGCGTGGCGCGTATCTAATACCGCAAGTAAGTTTGGGCATTGGCGCAGCAGCTGCTTAAAATAGTCGGGGGTGTTTCCGTAGCCGTAAAATACGTTTTCGTAGGCAAGCCGCACGCCGTAGCTGCGTGCAATTTCGCACAGCTGATTTACGCGGTCGCCTAAGCGCACAAAATCAAACTCGTATTCGGTTTTCTTTAAGCGGACAGGGCCGTGAAAAATATAAAACGGTGCACCTAACATCCGCGCCGAATAACAAACCTTTCTAAAAAAAATCTCCGCGTCGGCGCGAATACGCGCGTTGGTAGAAAATAATTCAGGCTCGAACTGACTGCCCTCTGGATGAACCGAATGCACCGCAATATTGCCGCGTCTGGGTACAATCACATCTAAAAACTTTTGCTCGTATTCGGAAAACGTGGTAAGATAAACCTCCGCCATGTCTATCCGCATTTGGCGGATAATATCGAAGGTTGATTCCGTATTGATACGGTTGAAAAATGAATTTGTCGAAATTCCTAGTCTCATGTTAAACGGTGCGCGTAAGTAGACGTACACTTATACACTATAAGTATAGCATACAAAGTCGCGCTTGACAAGGGTTTTTACGAAAAATTATGAACAAATTATTAAATATTGGTGCGGTTTTTTTGTATAAATCCCCGAATTTTTTAAAAAAGTGTGTATATAGTGTGAACGATTGGGTTTATTGCTCTATTAAATAATCTGCGCTTTTAAGATTTTGCTGTAATTCTTCTAGCTTTTGTTCGTATCCTGTGCGACCTAGCAGTGCAAATGTTGCGATTTTTCCTTCTTCTACGCCGGGTTGATTGTATGCGTCTATGTTTAAAAGCGCGCCCGCAAACGCCGTTTGAAGCATAAAGTATTGCAGCAGTTCGCCTACCGTGTGCGCGTTAATTTCGGGCAGTGTTATAGTAAAATTTGCGCGGAGGGCTTTTTGCAGAGCGAAACGTGTTGCGCGTTTTTCAAATTTTAATAAGTCGTTAAGCGTTTGACCCTTTAAAAATCCGCAACCGTCTATATCGGGGTCGGACGCGATAGGTTGGACATTTCTGAAATTATCTACGCCGATAAACGTAACCACTTTATCAAACGGCCCTTCGGTGTACAGCTGAATTTGGCTGTGCTGGTCGGTAACGCCTACCGCCTTAGTGGGTGTTTGCCCTGTAAAGACTTGTTTGCCCGTTTTGTCTGCGGCTTTACCTAACGATTCGCCCCAAAGCTGACAGTAAAAATCCGCCATGTATTTTAAGGCGTCTGAGTACGGCATCATTACGCTGATGTTGCGCCCCTTTTGCATGCTTTTAACTTGCAGATACGCCGTAATGAGTGCGGGGTTTTTTTGCGGGGCGGGATTTTTGCATGCGGCTGCCATAGCGCGCGCGCCTGCAAGCAATGCGCGGATATCTACGCCTAATATAGCAAACGGAACTAATCCGACGGCGGAAAATACCGAAAATCTGCCGCCTACTCCGTTTCCGATACCGAAGATTTTAAAGCCCTCTTTTTGCGCGATGTTATACAGCGTGCCTTTGCCGATAGTGGTAGTAACCAAAATGCGCTTTTTAGCCTCTTTTTTGCCTAACGCTTTTTTAAGCGCGTCGTATATAATTAAAAATTGCGCTAGTGTTTCGCTGGTTTCGCCGCTTTTGGTGATTACGTTAAAATATGCGGTATTAAGGTCTATAACGTCAAACAGTGCGCGCATGCGCTCGGGGTCTATATTATCCTCGATATAGAATTTAGGCGCGGCACGCTTTTTGGCGGGCAGCTCATTGTGGCGCAGATGCAACAGCGCGTTTAAAACGGATAGCGGCCCTAAGGCAGAACCGCCTATTCCTAAAACTACTAAGCTTTCGGCTTTTTTGCGGATACTTTCGCAATCTTGCAAGATAGAAGTTAATTCTGCGTCGGAAGTATCGGGCAGACGCATCCACTCTTGCCAGCCGTTTCCGCCCGCAGACATAACCTCGTCAAACGCTTTTTGCATTAAAGGCATATCCGCGGCGATTTCGGCGTCTTTAACGCCTTGAACGCCGATTGCGTATTGCATGATATTGTTGTAATCGAATTTTAGTTGCATATATTTTGTAAACACCTCTTAGGGCAAAGATTTTTTTTAATTTTGTTTTTTTCATCTCGTCTGATTGGGGGGCTGGGGTTTTCTTTCCACCCCGTCTGATTGGAAGACTGGGCTTTCTTTCCACCCCGTCTGCTACGCAGCCACCCCTCAAGAGGGGAATTTTTTAACGGTTAATTTCCTTAATACTTCACGGAGGGGAATTTTTTTGCGGCTATTATTTTTAAATTCTTAGCCGACATTCTCCATTTTCCATTCTCCATTGTTGAAAGCCGACATTATCTATTTTCCATTTATACAACGGTTTCAATTAAGCCGTAGCCGCCGTCGAAACGTTTGTATACGATGTTTACGGCATTGGTAAGCTTGTTTAAAAACACGAAAAAGCTATGCCCTACCAGTTCAAGCTCGCTAATTGCGTCTTCTGTTTGCATAGGGGTAAGCTGATACGTTTTAGAACGCACCACGCCGTTTTTGTTGGAGGAGGCTCCGTGCAGTTCGGGTATAAAGCTTTGCTCTAATTCTTTTATGCTGACTTTTTTACTTTTGTCCGTGATTTTGGCGCGGTGTTTGATAATTTGCTTTTCTAATTTAGGTAATGCAATATCGATGTTTTCGAACATGTTGTCGCCCGAAACTTCTGTACGCAGGATAATTCCGTCTAGCAGAATAGTAAGCTCGGTTGTGAAATTTTCACCCGATTTTTTAAGCATTACTTTAATTTTAATGTCGTCGTGGAAGAATTTATCCAACCGCGCGATTTTTTTGGTGTACAGTTCTTTAAGCTTTTCTTTCGCCTCGTAGTTCTTTGCTATAAATTCGATTTTCATGTTTTTTACTCCTTTAAAAATATTGTATCACAATCGTACAAAAAAGTAAAATAGTGCAACGGGGGTAAATGAAATTATTTTAAAAAAAAAGTAAGACGGCCGCCTTACTTTTTTTAAAATAGATTGGTGCTGAAAAACTATTTAATCGTTATAAGGGGTGTCGGAAACGCCTTTGTCTTGCAGTTTGGCAACCTTTTTATCTAAGCGTTTTTTCCAAAAGTTATTAAACCATGTTGTTTTTCCGAACAGCTTAATTAATAGCGGGCTGAACGCATAGTAAAGCTTTATAAACAGCCTTCCGCGCCGCGTGGAGGCAAGCTGCTGGTCGCGGTAGCGGCGCAAGGTGTAAACCTGCGGGCAATTATACGAACCGTACACGGCAGTGGCGATATAGCAGCCTTTCTTTTTGCCGCCGCCCTTGCCGCCCTTTAATTGGTTGGCTTCTTCGATTTTTTGGGCGTAGTATTCTTTGCTGTCATCGGGCGCAAGGTCGTGCGCGCGTTTGCCCCACCGCTGTATGGCGTCGTCTATGCACTGGTTGAGGTCGCCCGGCACTTTAACGTAGCCGTTGCGCTGCTTGTAGTATTTTAGGGCTACTAATTCGCATTGAAATAATCCGCCGAATACGCGGTAGTCGCTAGGCTTTAATTCTAATGCCTCGCGGTATTTTTTGCGCGCTTTATCAAAGTCGTTATCAAACTCGATGGCTTGCTGTGCCGCTAACATATGCGTATCAAAGGTGGCAATTCCGTCGACTTGAACTTTTTGAACCGCTTTTTGCGTTTCGTTCCAGTTGCCGCAATACATACATTGTATACGCTCTTGGTGCGTATTCATGTTTAATGCCGCGCCGCAGGTAGTACATTTTCCGTATTCTGATGACATAGTAGTTTCTCCTTATTGGGTGTAAAATTGTATCTGTTTTGTATCTGTTTTGTATCTGTTTTAGAGGGGAATTTTAAGGCCCTATATTTCTATTATACCATGCTTGTCAAGCCCCTTAAAAGCACTCCTTTCCAAATGTTTTAATCTCTCTGTTCAAACACTTGGAAAGGAGGCTAAAAACGGTTTTTAGCTTTCTTTTTCGAAAACTAACAGAACAAAGGGGGCTTTGCGGGGCTTTGCGCCGAATAGCGAACCGATACAGCCGGGTTTACCCAAAACTTCGATTTCGTTGAAGCTGTGGAATTTCCAGCCGCCTCTTGCTTCGCCTTCGATAACTACCGAAATAGGTGTTAAAACTTTTTTCGCGGTGTCGTGCGTGATTTTGCCCGTCAGCATGTCTTTAATGTTTAATTTAGCGACAACTTGGGGCAATGCAACGGTTTTGAATTCAGTCATGGTGGTCCTCCTGTGATTTTTTAAGTAGTTTTTAAAAAAAGATAAGCCAGAGAGAATGCTTATACATTTTACTAAGGAATTTGCGGCTTTTACGGGTAATCCTCGCCGCCGTTAGGGTACTTGCATCTTGCCAGACGCTTAATGCCTTTAAGCACGCCGCGCCGCCATCCGTACTTTTTGATAGCGAGTATCATATACTGCGAACAGGTAGGCGTAAAGCGGCAGCTCATGCGCAGCATATCGCGCGCAAATCGTTGGTACAAACGGATAAAAAAGATGGTGTGCGGGCCGATAAAAAAGAATAAAAAAACAACGGGCAGTATGACGTATAAATGGATTTTCAGCCACCGCAGCGGCGTGAAATAGGCGTTGGCTACGATTGCGGCGGTAAGCAGCGCAACGGGCAAAAACCACACAAGCCATATTTCTTTTTGGGTTATGCGCGGGCGGATTATTTTTTTTCGTTCCTCCGCGTAAGGGTCCAAAACTAGCTTGCCGCTTTCGATTGCCTCTAAAACCTGTGCCTTGCAATCGTTTACGCTGCCTCCGTAAAAGAACGCGCCGTTTGATTGTTCGGCTGCACCGCCTTGCGGCGGCTCTGCTTTACTTTCGGCTTTTTGCTGCTGCGCTTGTTTAGGTGCGTTGTTTTCTTGCGCGGTTCTTAGCATGTCTAAGACTTTTTCTAATTTTTCGCTTTCTTCCTCGCGCTTCATTCCTATACCCTTAGATTTGTACTTGTGTATTATTGTACCTAAAATTTAATAAAAAATCAAGCGTTTTACTAGGGTTTTGCCTTAGAAAAGTTAGTAAATTTTTAGTAAATTTAATTTTTGCATACTATATACAGCAATCGGGACAAGCTGCTACAACTATATATTCAAAAAGGCGGGGTTTTATGACTTTTTTTCATCCTGTCTGATTGGGGGGATAGGGTTTTTCTTTCTACCTTGTCTAATTGGGGGGCTAGCTTTTCTTTCCACCCCGCCCCTAACGGGGCACCCCTCAAAGAGGGGAATTTTTTAACGGTCTTTTCCGCAAAACAATCATAGAGGGGAATTTTTTAAAGGTTGCTTTTTATAACACTAACTTAGGGGGGATTTTTGCTTTCTACCTTGTCTGATTGGGGGATAGGGTTTTCTTTCCACCCCGTCCGCTTCGCGTCCACCCCTCAAAGAGGGGAATTTTTTTGTGGTCTGTTTTTTTAAATTATTAGCCGACATTTTCCATTATCCATTTTCCATTTTCCATTGCTGAAAGTCGACTTCTCTATTTTAAGACTATTGAATGATGATTTCGTTGTTTTTTATGGTTGCGGTTGCGGTGGTGGCGTCTTTGACTGCGCCGGTTAGTAGGGCTTCGGCTATATTGTCCTCTATATACGTTTGAATGACGCGGCGGAGAGGGCGCGCGCCGTATTCGGGGTCGTAGCCTTTATCCACTAACCATTGCTTGGCAGCATCGGTAACGTGCAGTGTGATTTGGCGTTGCGTAAGGTTTTTTGCAACCTTTTGCAGCATGATGTCGGCAATTTGCCCGATTTCGGGCTTGGTTAGATGGCGGAACGTGCAAATCACGTCTATGCGGTTTAAAAATTCGGGTTTAAAGGCGCGTCTTAGCGCATCGTTTAACACGGCTTCGGTGCGCTGTTCGTCTGCATCCGCGCCTTTATCGGAAAAGCCTAAGCTTTTTTGCTTTTTTAATTCGCCCGCTCCTACGTTGCTGGTCATGATAATTACGGTGTTTTTAAAGCTGACTACCCTACCCTGCGCGTCGGTAAGCCGTCCGTCGTCCATGATTTGCAAAAGCGCGTTGGTAACGTCGGGGTGCGCTTTTTCGATTTCGTCAAACAGTACCACCGAATACGGGCGGCGGCGTACCTGCTCGGTAAGCTGACCGCCTTCCTCGAACCCGACGTATCCGGGAGGCGCGCCGATTAGTTTGGACACGGAATGGCTTTCCATATATTCGGACATATCTAAGCGCACTACGGCGTTTTCGTCGTCGAATAAAGCCTCGCTTAGGGCTTTGGTAAGCTCGGTTTTGCCTACGCCTGTCGGCCCTAAAAACATAAAGGTGCCAACGGGACGGCCTGCGTCTTTTAAACCCGCACGTGCGCGGCGCACCGCTTTGGCAACCGCAACAACCGCCGCATCTTGCCCGATTACGCGTTTATGCAACACCTCTTCTAGGCGCAGCAGCCGCTGGGTTTCGGTTTCGGTAAGACGGGTTACGGGAATACGCGTCCATTTAGATACAATTTCTGCGATATCCTCGGGCGATATCGGTTCGTTGTCGCGCTCGGCGCTTTGACTCCAAAAAAGCTTTAAATCGTCTATTTTTTTAGAAAGCGCGGCGCATTGGTCGCGCAGCTCGGTGGCTTTACGGTAGTCTTCGTGCTTAACCGCGTCTTTTTTGGCTTGCTCTAACGCTTTGAGGGCTTCTTCGTGCTCTTTTAAATCAAGCGGCGTGGTGTTGCGGTTTACTTTGGCGCGGCTCATAGCCTCGTCAATCAGGTCTATGGCTTTATCGGGCAGAAAGCGGTCTGCGATGTAGCGGTCGGAAAGATTTGCCGCCGCCTCTAACGCTTCGTCGCTTATGCGCACCTTATGAAACGCCTCGTAATTTTCGCGAATGCCCTTTAAGATTTGCACCGTTGCCTCTACGGAGGGCGGATTAACTACGATGGGCTGAAATCTGCGTTCTAACGCTTTATCCTTTTCGATGTATTTTTTGTATTCGTCTGTGGTGGTCGCGCCGATGGTTTGCAGCTCGCCGCGCGCTAAATACGGCTTTAAGATGTCTGCGGGGCTGACCTCGCCCTCTTTACTGCCTGCTTGTGCAAGCGTATGCAGCTCGTCTATAAATACAATTATATTGCCTTGCTTTTTGATGATGTCGATAGCGGTTTTTAATTTTTCTTCTAACGCGCCGCGATATTTTGTGCCTGCGACTAACGAACCGATATCTAACGCATAGACGATTTTGCCGCGCAAAAGCTCTGGCACTTTATTGTCGTTGATTGCTTTTGCTAAGCCCTCAATTACGGCAGTTTTGCCTACGCCGGGCTCGCCGATTAGTACGGGGTTGTTTTTGGTTTTGCGGCAAAGGATTTGGATAATGCGGGCAATTTCGTCCTCGCGGCCGATAATGGGGTCGGTTTTATGCTCGATTACCTTGCGCGTGATGTCTACGCCCAAATCGTTTAGCTGTGCGGGCAGCGATGAGGCGGAATCGGATTTTGCGCCGCTGCCGTGCTTGCCGACATCGGATTCGTACAGCTCTTGCAGTTTTTGCAATAAGGACGGGATATTTGCCTTATAGATGTTGGCTAAAATGTAATACGCCATACTGGTTTTATCTATCAGCAAACAATACAGCACGTGTTCGGTGCTGATTTTAATGTCGCCTAAGCCTTGCGAAAGGCGGTAAGCGGCTACAAACAACTGCTTTACGCGGTCGGTGAAATCCGGGCCGCCCGCTAAATCCGCGTGCGCGCTTTGCTTAAAGTATGCCTCAAAGCCCTCTGTTTCTACGCCTGCCTCCGCTAAAAGCCCCGCAGCAAGCCCTTCTTTGGCGGCGCATAGGCCGTACAAAATGTGTTCGGTGCCTATTTCGGGATTAGAAAAGCGTTCTGCCGCGCTCTTTGCGCGGTTAATTGCTGCGTTTAAATCTTCTGATACGGGAAACTGCATAATTTTTTACCTCCGTGTGTTGGGTTGAAGTCGGGTTGATTTATTAAACGTTTTCTGCAAGCTGCTTTAAGGTTTTAGCAACGTAGCTTGCGCGGACAATATCTCTATCCTGCGGCGCAAGCTCTTGGCTGCATAGGGTTTGAAGCGATGCGGGGCAAACGTCTACAATAATTTTTTCTAAGCGTTCTTTGTTTTTTATTTTGATGTAGCCGTAATATACGCCTAGCTTAACTAGGGCGATAAGCTGCATAAACTCTGCGCTTTCTAAGCGGTATGCGTTGGTTAAAACACCCCACGCCCGCAGAATTTTATCTTTTAACAGTGCGCCGCCGCTGCTGTATAATACTTTGCGCGCCTCGGTTTCGGCGTCTTCGATGTGCCCGATACTCATTTCTACCGCGTTGATAATTTCGCGCTCGCTCATGCCTAACGTGCGCTCGTTAGAGATTTGATACAAATAGCCCGACGACTCGCTGCCCTCGCCGTATACGCCGCGTATATCCATATTAAGCCGCGAAATGGCGCGCATGTTGGCTTCTAGGCTGTTGTTGATAGACAGACCCGGCAAAAACATCATGGCGGAAACGCGTATGCCCGTGCCCAAATTAGTCGGGCAAGCAGTTAGATAGCCTAGCTGCGGATGGTATGCGTAGCGCAGTTTTTTAGCAATATCGTCGTCTATTAAATTGGCAATTTTGTACGCTTCCCAAAAATTACAGCCGCCTAAAATACATTGAATGCGCACGTGGTCTTCCTCGTTGACCATAACCGAAATGGTTTCGGCTTCGTTGATAATGACTGCGCCCGATTGCTTGTTGCGCAGTAAATCTTGGCTGATGAGGTGCTTTTCTTTCATGACTTGGCCGTCTAACGCGCTAAGACGCGCCATGTTGTATAAGGTGAAACCGCCTTTTTTTTGCAGCGCGGAATATACGTCCTTAGTTACGCCGTGTGCGATTTCGGGTTTTAATAAACGCGGAAAAGGTAAGCCCGCCGCGTTTCTGGCAAGTCTTACCCGTGAGGAAACGATAAATTCTTTTTCTTTTTTCTGCATTTTTACGTATTTTCCTTTTATTTGCGTCTACGTTTTTTAAGGGGTGTTTCTTCGGCTTTTGTTTCGGGTGCGGGCGGCGCGGTCGGCGGTGTTAAATCGGAGACGAACCGCGCGCCGCAATGGGTGCAGGCGCGGTAGCCCTCGCGCAGTTCTACCTCTTGGCTACCGCACTGTGTACAGCGGAGTAATTTATACGCGCTGTCTGCGCTTTTAGCGGGAGGCGCGGCGGCGGGAAATACAACGGCGGATACGGGTGCGGATACGGGTACGGGCGCGGATACTGGCGCGGGTACGGAATTTGTTGCGGCGGATGTGCCGCCTAGCAGCATTTCTACTATAGCGGTAAAGCCTTTTGCGCTGGCGGTATCTAATGCGGTTTTACCTTTATTGTCGGGTAAATCCTGCGCGCCTGCCAAAATAAGCAGCTCTGCCATGTTGCGTTTGCCCAGTGTTGCGGCGGTATGCAGCGCGGTAAGCCCGTTTTTATCTTTATGATTTAAACCGATGTTGGTAAGCGATAAAATAAATTTTAACACCTCTTTATTGGCGGATTTTACGGCGCAGTGCAAAACCGTTGCGGCGGTGTTATCTATGCGCGATGCGTCCGCGCCTAAGCACACTAACTCGCGCAGTGCGTCTAAATTGCCGTTTTCGGCGCAGTAGTGCAGCGCGGTTTTGCCCAAATCGTCCGAATAATTTACGTTTGGATTGCGTGCCAGCAGTACGCGGATTACGCTAAGCTGATTGTTTTTGCATGCGTTGATTAGTGCGTTTTCCATATAGTATACTCTCCCTTTTTACGTCGGCATATGCCGTAATAAGATTTCTAGCATTGCGGCATTGCCCTTTTTGGTTAATAGGTCTACCGCTGTTTCGCCTTTTTGGTTAGACGCGGTTAAATCTGCGCCCGCGCGAATAAGCGCCGTGATGATTTTGTCGGTGTTTTTTCCGCTTGCGCACGCTATAAGCAACGGCGTTTCGCCTTGCGGGTTTTTTAGGTTGATATCCGCGCCGCTTTTAACGCACGTGCGAAACCATTCAAAATCGCCCGATTGGGCAGATAAATGAATGATTGCCGTGCCGCAGTCGTCTGTTGTGTGAATGTTTGCGCCTAATTCTATCAGCTTGGGCGCGCTGCTGTGGTGAAAGCCTCTGCCGTAGTAGTCGTTTGCGCGGCCGCGCAACGCACAGTACAGTACGGTTTGGCCGTAATATTTTGCCTCGATATCCGCGCCGTGCTGAATAAGAAGGTTAAAGATTTCGGCGCGGGCATTTGCGGGAACTTTGCCTGAACGGTTTTCGCTTTGTGCCGCCAAATGCAAAGGGTACGCGCCGTCTGAATTGGGCTGATTGGCATCTGCCCCATTTTTTAATAAAAACGCAACCATATCTACGGATTCTCTTAGACAAGCGATGTGCAGCGCGTTTTGCGTTATGTACAAATCGCGGCGCAATGCGGAGGAATATTTTTTGTAAGTGTAGGGGGTATCGACGGCAAAGCCTGCGTTTAGCAGCATTTCTGCCTCTGCCCTTTTTTCGCGCAGAACGGCGATATGAAACAGCATTTTGCCGTCTACGCCGCCGGCGGTTACTTTATCGTCTCCGAACGGCGCGTATATTTGCACTGCCGCTTCGGGCAGGCTTAGCAGATAAGCAAAAATTTCTTGCGAGTTGGATTTTTTATTGTCGGGAAAGCCTTTGTCTAGTGCGATACTGTATAGGTTATGGTTGCGGCTTGTTGTAAGCGAAAAATCCGCCCCGTAGCTTTTAGCAAGCTTTATAAAATCTAATTTTTCGTAAAAACGCGTATAGTCTTTGGTGAAAACGGTTTCGAAACGGCTGTTTACCGTATTGATAGGAAAGCCCGCGTCTAAAAGTATGCGTAGCGCGGCGGTATCGTTCATTTCTAAAAACGCATCGATTAAATCAAAAATTTCGTCTATATCGTCTAACACAAAATCTATGTACGACAGGCTTTGCAGCAGAAAGTCGTGCGCATTTTGTGCGTCCTGCGCTTTGATGTTTTCGGCGGCATTATGCCCGTGCCACCGAAACAGCCTGCGGTATTCGGTTTTGATTTCTTTGATGGTCATTTTAATTCGGGTTTAAACGTCGCTTTTTAGTGCGCGCATACGGTCGCGCAAAACTGCCGCCTCCTCAAAATTTTCGGTTTCTACCGCGTGTGCTAACTCGGCTACTAAACGCTCGTATTCGGTTTGTGTGCTGCTTTCGGCCGTAGCCGCAGTATGAGGCGATTTTCCTTTATGCTGTGTGCCGTATTGCAGCTTTTCTATAACGGGCGTTAGCAGCTCGGCAAAATCTGTATAGCATTGGCCGCAGCCTAAATAACCTGTATCAAAAAAGGTTTTAGAACTTATGCCGCACGCGCTGCACACGATTTCTGCGCGCCGTTTGGGGGCGGCGGAAAACAGTGCGGGAAAATTTGCAAGTAATCCCGAAAGCGCGGAAAATACGGGCACGGGCGTACCCGATAACGCCGCACGGCATATATCGCATAGATTACGCTTGATTAGAGTTCCGTCGGCGGTTTTGGTAACCGAATGGAAACTTGCGGCACGCGATTTACATTCGTCGCACAACATAGGTTAGGTTTCTCCGTTAAATTGGTAGGTGGATATGCCCGCCTCCGCTAGCATGCGTGAGGCAAAATCATCGGGATAATCGTATCGGTATACCACGCGTGCAATGCCCGCGTTGATAATTAGTTTTGCGCAAATCGCGCACGGGCGGTGTGTGCAGTACAGCGTTGCGCCCTCTACCGAAACGCCTAAGCGCGCGGCTTGAATCAGCGCGTTTTGTTCGGCGTGCGCGGCGTAGCAGTATTCGTGCTGTTTACCGGAGGGGATATTTTCAATTTGCCGCAAACAACCGCCGCGTTCGGCACAGGTTTTTATGCCGCTGGACGCGCCGTTGTAGCCCGTTGTTAAAACGCGCTTGTTTTTTGTAATCACACAGCCGACTTGTCTTCCCTCGCGGATACAACTAGACCATTCGGCGACTAAGGCTGCAACGTCCATAAAACGTGCGTCCCATTTTTCGGTTCCTACGTTCATACCTCTTATTATAGCGGTTTTAGTTTTATTTGTCAACAAGCTGAAAGCGGTTACCAATCAATCTGCCTAAGAAGAATTTGCAAAAACTTATAAAAAACCTAAAAATGTATCGAAAAGTACTTGCCAAAAAATATAAATTGCGTTATGATATTAACCGTATGAAAAAAAATAAAACAAAGTTAGGAGGAATTTAAGGTTATGAAAATTACACCCTTGTTCGACAGAGTCGTGGTAGAGGCGGCAGACGTAGAGGAAAAAACCAAAAGCGGTATTGTTTTATTGGCAAAAGACCAAGAAAAACCGCAAATGGCAAAAGTCCTTTCGGTGGGGCCTGGCGGCATGGTAGACGGCAAAGAGGTTAAAATGCAGGTAAAGGCCGGCGACATGGTGCTGTATTCTAAGTATGCAGGCAGCGAATTTAAGATTGACGGCAAAGAAGTTACCATACTGCGCCAAAACGACATTTTGGCGATTGTTTCAACCAAATAAGTATAAAAATTTATAATTTAATAGGAGTTTAAAAAACAATGGCAAAGCAAATCAAAACAGGAGAAGAGGCAAGAAAGGCATTAGAGGCGGGCGTAAACATTTTAGCCAACACGGTTAAAATTACGTTAGGCCCTAAGGGCAGAAACGTAGTGCTTGCTAAAAAATACGGCTCTCCCCTGATTACCAACGACGGCGTAACCATCGCCAAAGAAATTGAGTTAGAGGACGCGTTTGAAAATTTGGGCGCGCAGGTTTTAAAGGAAGCCAGCACCAAAACCAACGACGTGGTTGGCGACGGCACGACGACTGCCGTAGTGTTGGCGCAGGCGATTATAAAAGAAGGCCTTAAAAACGTGGCGGCGGGCGGAAATCCGATAATTTTAAAGGGCGGTATCGCCTCTGCTGCAGAGGTTGCGGTTAAGCATTTGCAATCGGTTTCTAAGCCTGTAAATACCAACGAATCCATTAAAAACGTGGCGGCAATTTCCGCAGGCGATGTAGAAGTGGGCACTTTGGTAGCGCAAGCTATGGAAAAGGTAGGCAAAGACGGCGTAATTACGGTGGAAGAAAGCAAAAACATGGAAACCAACCTTACGTTGGTAGAGGGTATGCAGTTCGACCGCGGATATACTTCGCCCTATATGGTAACGAACCCCGAAAAAATGGAAGCGGTGTTGGAAAATCCCCTGCTTTTAATTACCGATAAAAAGATTTCTACCATTCAAGAAATTCTGCCCGTGTTGGAACAGGTTGTTGCCGCAGGTGCAAAGCTGTTGATTATCGCGGACGATTTTGAACAAGAGGCGTTGGCTACGTTGGTGGTAAACAAGCTGCGCGGCACGTTTAACTGCGTAGCGGTTAAGGCTCCCGGCTTTGGAGACCGCAGAAAGGAAATGCTTGCCGACATTGCGATTTTAACGGGCGGTCAGGTAATTTCGGACGAAATGGGGCTTGAATTTAAAAACGTAAAGCTTAACGCGCTAGGTAAAGCCAAAATGATTAAGGTAGATAAGGATAACACTACCGTAGTGGAGGGCGCGGGCAAAGCGGACGATATTAAGGCGCGTATTAAGGCCATTAAAGCGCAAATGGAAATTACTACTTCGGATTACGATAAAGAAAAGCTTGCAGAACGCTTAGCTAAGCTTGCGGGCGGTGTAGCCGTAATTAACGTGGGCGCGGCAACCGAAATTGAAATGAAAGAAAAGAAACTGCGCATAGAAGACGCTTTGGCGGCTACCCGCGCGGGCGTAGAGGAAGGTATGGTTCCGGGCGGCGGCGTTGCGTTGCTGGGCGCGATTCCTGCGATTAAGGCGCATATTGCTACCCTATCGGGCGATGCAAAGACGGGCGCGGAAATTGTGTTAAAGGCGTTAGAGGCCCCTTTGAAACAAATTGCCGAAAATGCGGGTACGGACGGCGCGGTGGTGGTAAACACGGTGCTTAGCGGCAGCGGTAAAAATCCTAACTACGGATACGATGCCTTGCGCGGAGAATATACCGACATTGTTAAAAAAGGCATTATAGACCCTACTAAGGTAACGCGTTCGGCGTTGCAAAACGCGGCAAGCGTTGCGGGTATATTATTAACTACCGAAAGCGTAGTAGCGGATTTACCCGAACCCGAACCCCCGATGCCCGGTGGCGGCGGAATGGGCGGCATGGGTGGAATGTATTAAAAAATTAAAAAAGCGGTCTACTTTATAGTGTGAACCCTGTTTAGTAGACAGTTAATTAAAAAGACGCTATGGTTAAATGAATCTTGTTTGTATTTCTCTCACAGGCTAGCCTGTGAGAGAAATTTTTTGTTGCCGGATTTCAAACGGCGTTGCTTTGTGTTTTAATTGTATTCTTTCAAAGTTATAAAATTCAATGTAATCATCTATTAGGTTTTTCGCTTCTTGAATTGTTTTTGGGGTTGTTAATTAGTTTACATTATTTCGTTTAATAGTTTTTGTGCCCTTTCTTTTAAAGCAGCTTCGGAAAAATCATCATGATATAAAGGCGTTTTATAACATTCGAAAATTTTCAAATCACCGGTTAAAATATGCTTTAAAACAACGGCTAATTTTTCGCGCAAAGACAAATCCCAAATTCGTCTATGTCTATAGATTGCTTCGCATGACTCTAAATTAGTAACCGTATCAAGCTTTAAATAACGCTCATAAAGATATTCAACCGCAAAAGTATCATTATAATCCGACTCTTTAACATAATGCTCAAATGTTCTGATCAAAGATGTGACTTTAATCGGATTCGGTTCTATCGGTAATTTAATTTTAATTTCATTTTTTTGTTCTTCGCGCCAAAGCTGTTCGGTTTCTTTTGATATATTATATTTTTTATAATCAAAATAGTCCCCGTTTCTTTGCATACTATATTCATCTCCATAGTTTGAAATGAAAATTTTTTTTGCCTTTTCAATTTTTTTGGTATTCATTTTATTTCCCTAGCTCCTTTATGTCTTTGGAATTGCATAGTTCAAACTTTAAGTCCATAAAAAGAACCTTGCTTTTCAATTTGGATTTTAATTACTTTCACTAATGTTTCATGGAACAACCTCTGTGCTTTTTGTTTTGCACAAAAACCTGCCTTAGTGAATATTTTATAACGAAACTTGTCTGTAATCTTATGCATAGCTTGGACAGTAGCATTCCATGTTTCTTTTTCAACAGAATCCAAATAAACTCTGTTTTAAACTTTCCCAATTTTCACTAAACCGGTCAGCATAATAATGATCCCATTCTCCGCGTTGACACACATTAGATATGGTAAAACAACCTTTTTCGTTATAATAGCTATAAGTATCAACAAGCCAACCTCCATCAAAACAATTCTCAAATCTTTGAAAACTGTATTTCAATCCATAATCTTTTACAAGAAACTCGAATAGCTTTTCAACATCCACTCTTTCCATACACTTGCTCCTTTACGTGATATTTTATGAAAAGTTGCCATCACTGCCAACTATCTTAATGATGTAAAATTAAGACTTTGACTTGATATATTCTTCAAAAGTCCTCTTTTGTACAACCGTTAAATCGAAAAATGTTAAACCAACAATTTCGTCATCCACATTTAATAATAATTCTACATTCGGCATCGAAATTATTTTTATCGGTGGTTTTTGACTCTCTAATAAAATGTAAACTTTGCCCTTGTCATATTTAAGCGCAAAATTGTTTTTTAATCGAGCATAAATTTTTTCCTTATCCTGAATATCAAACTGACATCTTGCCTGTAAGTATTCAACATCAATCAAAGGGTTTCCTTTCTGTTTCGGATAATCAAAACAATCTCTGTTTTCTAAAACTGAAAACGTATTAATGTTTACTATAATTATTTCAGATATCCGTAGTGTTTTTGAATTAATCTTGATTTCTATAAGTGAATCATTTTCACTCTGAAAAAAGCAATAACAATATGCAAAAAAAGGATTTTCTGCAAATTTCACACTAATCGGAACATAAGAATCAACTATCACTTCCGCGCTTAAGTCTTCTTCAACAACATTGATTATTTTTAACATTTTTGTCTCCTAAAAGTATCCTACTGCGTGATAAACCACTTTATGCAAACCCGCCATTTTGGGCGCCCCTATCTTAATAGGATTTCTTATGCGATTGTTCATCAACTTCTACTTGTTCTTTTTTAACATTTTTTCTAAATCTTAGTGCGAAAAATAAAAGCACGAATTGCGCAAAAAACACAAAGATATAAATCACTAAAAATAAATAAACCAATGCATCCTCAAGTTCTTGAAATAGCACTGCTAATGCCATCAGCACCATAACCAAAAAAACAACTAAAAGCGCACGCTTGTGTTTTTTTATAATCAATGTTGGTTTTGGCAGTGAAAACATAAATCCTGCGTTCGTTAATTTCGACCTTTCCAAGCATTTCTTTGCCCTTAAGCTACTTGCTTTGGCAAAAACTTGTAACAAAAAAGAATAGAATACTACACTTGAAAGTATTAAGCAAGTATTTACAGCTTTAAGCACATCAATTGATTCCATTGGATTATTAAAGAAAAACATTAAAACCTCCCAATTATTCCATTTACAAGACCGAAAACTATTTCATTGTGCGTAAAGTGTACTGCTATTAGCCATTTCTTGATAAACACCCGGTAGCTTACAAAAATCTTTGTATTTGATTCTTAGTGCGAACCATTTACCTCCATGCTCATTTTTCAAAAAGATATTAAAAACTCCGGGAAACCAAGTTGCAAACAACCAATTTAATAGAGTCGGTTTTCTATAATAAATCCATTCTATTTCATCAACATGAATGGTAATATTGCCTTTTTTCTTTAATAAAACAATTTCCGTTGGATTAAAAATTGCTTTTTTTAATTGTAAGCTTTCCATAAATTCTCCATAAATGTGTTTAAACAGTTTACATTATTTCGTTCAATACTTTTTGTGCCCTTTCTTTTAAAGCAGTTTCGGAAAAATCAAAACCATGAAATAAAGGCGCTTTATAACATTCATGAATAACTAAATTACTAGATAAAATATGATTTAAAATAGCCACAATTTTTTTTTGCGAAGAGTCTTCCCATACCCGCCTATGGCCTTTGATAATTTCACATGAATTTAAATTTGTAAAACTATCAAATCTCAAATAATTATCATAAAGATAACCTATAATAAAATCGTCACCATTGCCAAGACCTTTTACATATAACTCATACTCGTTTACTAGCGAAAGAAATTTCGACGGAATAGCGCAGGATAACTCGGACTTGATTCTAGTTTTTTGTTCCTCACGCCAAGTTTGCTCTATTTCTTTTGGTATTCTGAATTTTATATATTCAGAATACCCTCCGTTTCTTTGCATAACATATTCATCGCCGTAATATAAAGTAAAAATTTCTTTAGCTTTTTCTAGTTTCTTGATATTCATTTTATTTTCCTCGCACAATAATCAACTTAATTTGAAGCTACTAAAAAATGATTTTGTTTTTTAAGAGAAACTCCATGTATGCGTCTATTTGATCATCAATATCCCACAAATCATTTGCATAGCGCGTTTTGTAACGCACCTTTGATAAATCATTCATCGCTTGCTTAATTTCCCTTGTGTCATACTGATCTTCTTTATCAACGCACGATCCAAGGGATATGTAAACTGTTTCCACTTTTTCTTGAGATATTCTCAAATTCACTTCACGATCTCTTATCTCATGAATAAATTCAATTAAAATATTCTGCTTCTCAAAGGAAGTTACTTCAACAACAACACCTTGGTATGCCGGTATAGCCATCAATTCCTGATAGTTATATTTATAATCCTTGAAAAACTCTATTTTGCCCAACATATACTCTTTAAAATCAGTGTACTTTTTCTTGGGCTTTTCTTTTTTCTTTTTAAAAATTGCCATAAACATACTCCTATTTTTACCTAATTTTATTGTTATAGTTTAGATCCGGATATTCAAAGAGTATAATTATTTAACTTGAATGGGCAAACACGTAACGGTGTGGTTACCCCATGCATCGTAAGTATAGCAAACTTTTACTATGCCGTCAAGCGTAGATATATTTATATAAACCAACATCTATTTTACTTAGAGAATCGGTTTTTATTAATTAATCTGCATAATAATTTGTTTTTTGGCACAATCTAAGCTTACAAGGCAAAGCTAGTATTTATAAAGTAAATTTGTAACGGATTTGAAAGGTTTAGTTCTTGGGTGCTAAAATAATTTCCTAAAATTTTCTTGAAGGTGCGAATTTTGTCTTGTACTAAACGGAAGTTCCGCAAGGGTTATGTCTCTTGCGGAATTTTATTTACTTTGACTTCCCCGTTTTCTGCCGTTACCGAAAACTTTCCTTGCGGGACAATTAAATAGTATTTCATGGGGCGCGTGGATTTTACAGAGTTTAAATTTATGGTTATCGGGCTGCGCGCGTCTATCATAAACTCAAACCCTGTGCGCGTTTCTAAAAAGTTGCGCACCTTAAAGCGTCCGCCCTCTCCCCTAAACAGCGGCGCGTTGCCGCAAAGCAGTATGGTTGCGTGGTCTGACACCTCTATGCTGTACGATTGCCCCGCAAGCTTTATGTTGGTAAGTGAATGGCTGCCCTCTACAAACGTACCAAAGCGCAGCGCGGAGGTTTTTAGGTCGGCGCGGAAGTATTCTACGTCTAAAAGCTCGCAGATGCCTAGCATAGCCAGCAAACCGCCGCTGTTGCACAGATGTTCGCGCCCAACATTTTTTTTGCCGTTAGGCAGATAAAACGCGTAGTTTTCCAGTGCGTTATTTTCGTTATCGTTTGCCCATAATTGCGCCGCGCTTGCAGCAAGCGCGCCCGCTGCCTCGTCTAGTCCGTAGCGGACTAAGCCTTGATAAATGAGGTAATTTACATACGGTACAATACTGCCGCGAAACGCTAAAAACGGCGCGCTGCGCTCGCGCTTGTGGTTGGGCTTTCCGCGTTTTCCGAATTCGGCATCGTCTGCGCAAAGAGTGGGAATTAAAAATTCGGTGCGGAATTTTTTGGGGTCTGACAGGCTTTCCATAAGTCCGCTTAACTTTTCGGCTGTGTCAACCGCACCGCAAATAAGCGGGTAAAAGCTTGTTGCGCCTATGCTTTTAGAAAACTCGCCCGTTACCGTGCAATTTGCGTATATTTTGCGTTTTTCGTCCCAAAACATTTGGTTGATTAAGCGCAGCATTTCTTTTTTTGCGCTTTCGTACTTTGTGCGGTCGGGCAGGTCAAGCAGTAAGCACATGCGCTCTAAAATATCAAATGCCAGTGCCTTTAAACAAGACAGGTCTAAGCTGAACAGTGCTAAGCCCGCGCCTTCGTTTTTTAGCGGCGAATCCTCCCATTTGTAGGCGATTTCGTTGTTTTCTGCGCTTGTGCTGCACACAAGCTCGGCTAGCGGCGGATACAGCTTGCTTACTTGACGGTAGTACGGCAGCAGTAAGGTTTTATCGGTGCATTTTGCAAGAATTGTCCATGCGGTAAGCAAGGCCATGATTTTATCTTGAATGGTAAATTTAAGCTGTCGCGCCGCCGTTTCGCAATCGGTTAGGCTGCCTAGCAGCGCACCGCAGTTTTCTTGCGTGCCGCGCAAATCAAAGTGTTTGGTTAGCTGCGGGCGCGCGGGCGCGTAGATTTCGGTTAGCAGATACGGATAGTATATTCTAGACCATAAAACGGCGTTAAGCATACGTTCGGCGGGCGCGCCTAAAAGCCCTGTTCCCATCGTTTTATCTACGCCGCAGCGCAGCTCTGCCGTTTCGATTTGCCCCGCAATTTTATCTAGGCGCGGAATGGGTGTTTCGAAGAGTGTTTCGTCGCCTAAGCTTGCAAAAATGTATATTTCGGATTGGTTTTCGTCTAACATAAACTCCATAATCGCCTCGTTAAACGCGCCGTTTGCGCTGTCGGAGGGCGTTTGGTAGCTTTGCGCGTAAAAATATTCGCGCTGCGGGACGGAATCGCAAACCGCTAGCTTTCGCCCCTCGAAAACCGAACCGTTATCGGTTAGCGCGATAGTGCCCCCGATTATGCCGATGTGCGGGCTGCGCCCTTTTACTACCGCGCCGTCTATGGAAAGCTCGCCCGCGAAATTATAGCACGGATAAAAAATCACGCGCATGCGCAGCCGTTTTTTGCGCGTAGAAACTTTAAGCGCGGCGCTGTGTGCGGACATGCGCACCCATTTGGCTATAAGCGGCCCGCCCGCAAAGCGCGCAAAGGAAGAATCTGCGGTGTTGGCGGAGGACGCGCTGAGGTTGTGCATAAAGTAATCGTTATCTAACCATTTATTTCCTGCAAGGCACGTTACCTTAATGCCCCATGCAGAACCGTTTTTTCCTATTAATACCGCGCCGTTTACCGCGCTGAAATCGTATCCCGCGCCAAAAATACAACGGCCGGGAAAATTAGCGTCCGTAAGCGGCGGCCCTTCCCTTTTTTCTTCGTAGAACTTATCGTTAAAGGGCGGGCGGAATGCAAATCCGTATTCTTTGTTGATGTACTTCATGGTTAAGACACTCCGTTGGTGTTAATACAGCAGTTTAGCGTCGTTGGGCAGATTCAGGCTTACGGCGTTGCTGCCCGACACCGAAAAAATATGCGGCTTTATGCCGTGATTAGGAATCATGTATATGCGTTTTTCGCGCCAAACGGTTTCGCAATCGGCGGCGAAAAATCGGTGCGCGAATACGGCGTTTAGTACGTTAGGCGCGCACGTTACCAGTGCGCTTGAACATTTTTGGTCTGTAAACAGCCTTTTTAGGGCGGCTTTTATTTTGCGTGCAACCCACAGCGCGGAGTGCGTTTGCTCGCCGCCTTTGCAATGCGGGCACGGCTCTAATAAAAAGGAGACAAGCTCTAAGCCGATTTTTTTGCGCGTTAATTCTACAAGCCCTAAGCCCGTCATATCCAGTACGCGCGTTTTTATGCGGTCGGAGGAAACCTCGCTGCGCAATAGCTCTACAATTTTTTCTCGGTTTTGGGGCGATTGCATATCGATAAAATCTACTACAATGATGCCGCCGATGTTACGCAGACGGATTTGCCGCGCAATTTCTTTTGCGGCTTCGGCGTTTACTAAAAACACCGTTTCTTCGTGGCTTTCGGCAGCTTTAAATTTGGCGGTGTTTACGTCTATGGCGGTTAGGGCTTCGGTGCGCTCGATTATCAGCGAACCGCCGTTTTGCAGCTCTACCTTTTTTTCTAACAGCTTATCTACTGCGCGGGAAATGCCGAACTCGTCTATAATATCGTAGCCGCTTTCAAAATGGCGCACGGCATCGGCAAACTGCCAGCCCTTGCTTTGCAGCTCGCCGCGCAGGCTTAGTGCGGTTTCGGGGTTAGAACATATCACCGATTCTACGCCCGCGCGCAGCATGTCGCGCACGGTGCGCACCAGTAGGTTGCCCTCTGAGTGAATTTGGCAGGGGTCGTCGGCTTGTGAAAAGCGTTCTTGTATGCTTTCATACAAGGCTTTAAGCTGTTTAGCCTCGTCTAATAATTCTTTTTTCGTGCAGCTTGCCGCGCAGGTACGCGCGATAAATCCCTCTTGCGGGGTTTTGATTTTTTCTATCCATCCGCTTAGCCTTTCGCGCACGGAGGGTTCGGATATTTTGTTGGAAACGCCTAAAAAGTTTAGTTGCGGCAGGTATACCAAAAGACGGCCAGGCAGCGAAACGTAGCACGAAAGCCGCGCACCCTTGTTTTCGGTTTCTTCTTTGGTAACCTGTACCATGACGGTTTCGCCCTCTTTTACGTTAAGGCGTTGCGGCAAGCCCTCGCCAAAAATTTCTTGACGGTCTTCCAGTGTTTCGGCAGCAAATAAAAAGCCGTTTTTTTCGCGCCCGATGTCTACAAACGCGCTTTGCAGCCCCGATAATACGTTGACTACGCGCCCCTTGTAGATGTTGCCCGTTAAAAGCTCGGTGTGCCCGTACTCGATGTAGTACTCGTTTAAAACGCCCTCCTCTATTAGCGAAACGGCGGACATTTCGGGCTGTGTGTCGATGATGATTTTACTTTTTTTCATGCGTTTCCTTTTTGGGTGAGTCGTTAAAAAACAGGGTGTCAAAGTCGGTTAGGTTGGCGGTGAATAAGCGTTTTTTGGTAACGGTGAAATACGGCGGCGCGGGGTTATTGCGCAGTAAAAATGCGATAAGCCTATCCGCACGGAGATTTTTATTTCCGCATGCCAGCGTAAGGCGGTAGGTTTTGCCGCTGCCGAAAGCGTCTAAAATAAGCTCGCGCACTTGTTTGGTTATCGGCACGCCGTTTTGCAGGTAGCTGATTTCAAATTCTTTTGCGGACAGCATTTCTTTTAGGGGTAAGGCAACAGGCTTTTCAAAAGCGATTTCGTATTGTGCTGCCCCGCAAGCTGCGGCAAGGTTGGGGTTAGCGGCGGCAAAAGCGGATTGCAAGATTTGTATGCCGTGCGGCAAGGAAGTATTTAGCTTTTTTAAAAAGGCTTCGGGGGGCTCGGGTGTTGCGGCGGCAAAATATTCGCATTCTGATGCGGTGCCGACGGGCGTGGGCGGTGCGAAATAAATTAGGGGGTGCGGATTAAAGCCGTCTGAATACGCTATGCTTAGCCCCGTGCGGCGCAGCGCCATAGTTAGGGTGCGCATAACGTCTAGGTGCGGCATATAGCGCGCGGCGTGCAGTTTGGTAAATTTACACACTATCATAGTACTGCCCTCGCCCGCGCTAATTCTTTTTGCAGAAAGTCTTTGGTTATGCCTACGTTTATGTTATCCCACGCAAGCGGATTGGCGGCAGGTATTTCGCCTGTGGCGGTTTCTGCGTCTAGGTTGAATTTCGCCAAACTGTTTTGCCAACGCGCGTAATCAAAGTATTCTGTCCAACCGTCAAATTTGCCTCCGCCGCTGTATACGTCCTCGATTACTGCCGCCAAATTTTGACCGCCCCGTGCCAGTAGCGCCTCGATTTTTGACGCGCCCGCGTTATGCGCCGACAGCTTAACGCCTAGCGGCTTTAAGGCGTTTTTAAGTTTGGCTTGAATGCGCAGAATTTCGGCGTGCGGGATTTGCTTTTCCCACTGAAACGGCGTAAAGGGCTTAGGCACAAACGTAGACGCCGATACGCTTAATTTTAGCGGCTTACGGTTGCTTGCGTGCTGTTTATACAGCGATTTAATTTTTTTAACCAGTTCGGCGATTCCGTCGGTGTCTTGTTCGGTTTCGTAAGGCAATCCTATCATAAAGTACAGCTTTACGGCGGTATAGCCTTGCTTAAATGCGGCAGCGGCGGCAGATAAAATATCCTCCTCGCTGATGTTTTTTTTGATAATATCGCGTAATCTTTGCGTGCCTGCCTCGGGCGCAAAGGTAAGGCTAGCTTTTCGCATAGCGTAGTCGGAAAGGCTGATTTTAAAGCTGTCTACGCGTGTACTGGGCAACGAAAGCCTTACGCCCGCTTTTTGTACAAGCGGTTTAAGCCCTTGCAATAATTCGCTTAGGTGCGGGTAATCGCACGCCGACAGTGCGGAAAGCGACATTTCCTCGTAGCCCGTTTCGCGGATTAAGCCTTGCGCAAGGGTAAGTAATTTTTGCGGGCTTCTGTGCCGCACGGGGCGCGATATAAAGCTTGCCTGACAAAAACGGCAGCCGCGCGCGCAGCCGCGAAATAATTCTAGCATGGCGCGGTTATGTACAGCCTCTGTGTTGGCGACAGGCACTTTTACGGGATAGAATGCGTTATCTAAATCCTCTACTACGGCGCGTTGTATAACGCCCTGCTTGACGCCGATGTTAGGCACGTATATCCCCTTAATTTTTGCCGCTTTTTCTAAAAAGGTCCGTTTACTGCCGCCCGCCTTTTTGTTGGCGGTGTAGGTGTCGGCAAGCTCGGCTAAAACCTCCTCGCCGTCGCCGATTGCGATAATATCAAAAAACGGCGCGAAAGGCGCGGGGTTTACCGTGCATACGCCGCCTGCTAACAGTATAGGAAAATCCTCGCCGCGCTTTTCGGCGTACAGCGGAATGCGTGCAAGGTGCAGCATGTACGGAATGTTGGTGTAGCATAGTTCGTAGGAAAGGCTGAATCCGATTATGTCAAATTGCTTGGCGGGCTTGCGGGTAGATAAGGAAAATAGCTCTATATTATTTTTTTGCATCAGTTCGCCCATGTCGGGCAGCGGCGCAAAGCATAATTCGCATGAGGTGTCGGCGCGCTCGTTAAGTAGTCCGTACAAAATTTTAAGCCCTAAGCTGCTCATGCCGATTTCGTATGCGTCGGGAAAGCATAGCAAAAATTGCAAGGCGGCGTCCTTTTTATGCGGGTATACATTAAACTCGCCGCCTGCATACCGCGCAGGCGAAACGGCTTTGCTTAAAATTTGCTCAATCTTCACCACCTAACAGTATAGCATAAAAAAAAGGCTTTTACAAGCCTTTTTGGGATACTGACAATTCTACAAAATTGCAAGTGCAATTTATTATTGACAATTTACAATTTACAACTGACGAATTATTGCTATTTATTTAATTAAATTTTATTTTAGCCGTAATTTGTACTTCGTGATTTTCAATACAATTGTAAGTTGTCAGTTGTCAATTTTCAAAACCGACATTACTTGGATGCGTTGTGAATAGTTGGTGTTGTTGTATTGGTTAGAAACGGTGAAAAAATCTCTTGCATGATATATGGAAAAATTGTCCTCTTTTAATAAAGTAAACTCTAAAATCGCGGATTGGTACGCTACAACAAACTGCATTTCAAAATGCACCCTAACCGTAATTTGGGTTATGCTTTCGGGGATTACCGCGCCCTCTTTGGGGGCTACGGTTGCGCTGCCCCTGTACGTTAAATTATTCCCTGAGGGAGAGGTAAACAATCTGGTTTCGATGTCAAAAAAATGCGAAAAAGTGGCGGAGGCAACCGTAGTGGTGTCGATATAAAAAACCGCATACAGATAGTACCAGTCGCCGTGCTGCTCTAAAGGAGTTAGGGTTATGGAAGTAACAATTTCGCTGCCGTCCTCCGTTAGCGACCAGCCCGCAAACAAAAAGCCCTCTCTGTCGCGCGGAATGGTAGTAATTTCTAGCGTTTCAGATTGCCCTTCTCTTATCCGAAAGCTTTCATGATTATGCGAAAATGCGTCAAAATAGCCCTGATACGATACATATACGCTCCGCTCAGGCAATTCGGTATCGCTATCGGGAAAACAGCCGCCCAAAAGCGCGGCGCAAACAAGGGTAACTGCTAATAAACTAAATAGGGTATTCTTTTTCATAACTTTCCGCCTCCTATTTTGAACCGTTTACTAAGGTAAAGCTGTGTTGTATCGTCTTTGCTTTCCATAGGGTAAGGGTAGCATTTTTTATGGTTTAAGTCAACTAAAACGCTTACGGTTTTTTTACAAGCGTGCCTACCTTATGCGTTGCGCCGTGCTTTGCCGCGAGGGTTTCTAGCTCTAATTCATTTACGCTGCCGATGATGTTCATGCCGCCGTCTACTACGGTAAAGCGGTAAAAATAGTTGGCGTTAAGCATACGCATCAGCGTTAAAAGCTCTGCCTCGCCGCTGATAACAATTTCTTTAACCGCCATGCCTTTTTTAACCTTTTCGCTTCGATACGCCATAGAATACAGCCTCCTGTATTTGGAATGTTTGTCGGGAATAAGGGTGGATAAAAAAAAGAATACCGCCATGACTGCCAGTGAAAGGTTGGCGGAGGAATAAAACGTGAAAAAAAACAGCGCGGCAAAAATGCCTGCCGCAATAAAGCCTGTTATGCGCATGTATTTGTATACGGATTGGCGTTTAAAGCGCGCCGAAAACGCCGCCAAAACTATGCGACCTCCGTCTAGCGGAAACACGGGCAGCAGATTTAATACGGCGGTAAAGAGGTTTGCGTATACAAACATTTCGGTGTAGATATACGTTACGGGCGCAAGCCACCAAACCGCTACCGAAAAAACCGCTAAAATAAGGTTGAGTGCAGGGCCTGCCAGCGCGATAGCAATTTCGTCGCGCAAGGAGGCGGAATCGAAATCTACTTTTAGGTTTGCCCCATACGGCATAAGCTTCATTGCGCCTAGTATATAGCCGCGCCGCTTTGCCGCTTGTGCGTGCGCAAATTCGTGCAAAATCAGCGCGGCAAAATAGCCCGAAAGCTCTAACCAGTAGCCGAAATACAGCAATACCGCCGCTAAAAGCACAAACAGCGGAGAAATGCGGAATTTAAAAACCTTGCGGGGTTTAGCGGCCGTAGTTTTAGTTGTTTGTATACGCTTGATACTAACTTGTATATGCGAAACTGTCCTACTATATGAAAAAAGTAGCCGCTAGCAGTGTTAGGCGTTAAGTAATATGTATATAAAATAGACCAGGGACTATTTGCCCTCTTGTGCCGAATGCAACCTCAGAATAGTTTAAAAAGTGTTTTCCTTTCTCTCCCGATAAGGTGTATGCGTAATAATAGTTATCAAAATCTGCGTGGTAGGAAATTCTTACGGGCGTGTCTTCGTGCTGAAATGCGCGCGTGTCTGTTCCGTCGGGGAAAAGAAATTCCCCGTTTGTTGCATTGTAATCGTACACGTATGCAACGGGGTTGGCGGCGGATATCAGTTGACCTGTGCTTTGTGTAATACGCCAGTTATCTCTTGAAGCAAACTCCCAACCCCAACCGTCGGTTTCAAAGGGGTTTCGGTATTCGGCTAAGGTAAGCGGCTGTGCGCCGAAGTTGTCGCCGCTTTTGCCGGTAGTATCCGTAACGTAGTAGCTGTTAATAATTTGGTGCGCTGAACTCGCTCCGAAAAAGCCGCCGCTTGTGAAGTTGTCCGAAACCTTGCCTAAGGCAAAGCAATGCGAAATGTTGTAGGTGCCTGTATTGTTAATTTGGCCCGCAAAGCCGCCCGCAAAGGAAATCGCTTCGACGCGGCCTAAACTGTAACAATCCGTAATATGCGCGTATCGTATTATGCCTGCAAAGCCTCCTGCATTGTTTTGCGCCTTAACAAAGCCTACGCTGTAACAGCCCGATATTGTGCCGCCGTAGTGTCCGCCCGCAAAGCCGCCCGCAAGATTATTTGCCGTTACGTTTCCCGACGCCCAGCTGCGCTCTATCGCTCCTTCGTTCCGCCCGACAAAGCCGCCTACTTGGCCGCCTCCGCTGGTAACGTCCCCCGTAGCATAGGTGTCAAAAATTATGCCCATGGAGGTATTGCTGCCTACAAATCCGCCCGTGTAGGTGCTTGAAGAAAACATGGAGGAAATTGCAGCGGTTGAAAAGGTGGTTTGGCTGTTTTGTGTAACAAGGTTAGAAAGGCGGCTGTTTACACGGGTAGGTTCGATGATAATTGAATCTCCTCCACCACCGCCGCTGAATATTAAGCCTGCGTTTCTTCCTGCAATGCCGCCGCATGTTCCTTGCGGCGCAATCACCTCGCCGCTGCTGCTGCTGCCCGAAATACTTCCGTTTGCGCGGTTTTCACCCGCTATGCCGCCCGCAAGCACACGCTCCGCATGGACCGTGCCTGAAAAGCTGCAGTCGATTATTTGACCTGCGTTATAGGCAACAATGCCGCCCGCCGCGCCTGTCGCATCCACCTCTTGACCCACGCGCCGCTGACGTGCATAGACTATGCCGCCTACAACGGTGCAATTCTGAATAAAGCCGTTGTTGGTAATGGCAATACCGCCCGCGCTGACTCTTCCGTAAACAGACGCCGTTGCCTCGCGGAGATAGATATCGGGCGGGGCTAAGCTTAGCGTTAGATTTTGTATGCGTGCGTTTGAACCTAGTGTTAAAAACAGCGCGGCGTTTGCGGTAATATCGTCGCCGCTGCGGAAATTGCTAAGGATAAATCCCTTGCCGTCTAGGGTTCCGTTAAAGTCGAAGGGCGCCCAATTATATTTGTAGAAATCTATCTCATTTTTGGAGAAATCTATATCGTTTGTTATCTCGAATATGCCGTTAGGGTTTTGCCGCAGTTTATTATTAAAATCGTGCGCCGTACTAATTTTAATGCTTTGCTCTGTTCGGCTGCTGCAATTTACGCCGTTGCTTTGCGAAACCACTATGCCGATAAAAATAGACAACATGATTGCCGCGATGATAGTGGCGACGATGGTGGAGGCTTTTTTAGTGTTTTGACCGATTTTCGGCGTTTTATATCGGGGCAAGCCCGCAAAGGGGTCGTAGGGGTTGCTGCTTGTACTGCGCGGCGCGGCGGGAGAAGAAAATTTAGGCGGGGACGGCGGCGGAGGCGCGGGCATCATGTGCGGCGGCGGCGCAGACATTTGCGTCGGAGGCGCGGGGGGTTGGTTAGTACCTTGTTGCATGCGGCGCAAGGTTTGGGTAAGCTGAGTGCGCTTTACATCAAGCTCGTCTGCGGGCTGTGCGGACACGGGCTGTGCGGTTACCACAGGCGTTTGCGTTGTGCGCACGGATTGAAATATAGGCGGCGGCGCGGGGTTTGGCTTTGGCGCGGAAGCTATACCGCCCGTTATAGCGGTAAGCGTTGCGTCTGCAAATTCTATGATGCGCCTGTCGCGCAGACGAAACGGTAAGCGGTAGCGCGCCGCATCGCCCTTTAAAAGTAAAATAATTTCGCCGCTAAGCTTGCGTTTCCACGAAAGCTCGTTATCGAAATGACGCCAGCAGTCCTCGTACATTTTTGCCGAAAGCACGCCGTCGGACGCTGCGATATACAATAAAAAATCCGCCGCAAAAACATTTTCGCGAAAATCGCCGTCCGCAAGCGTAAAGGCTTTTCCTTTTTGCTGTGCAATCTCGGCCGAAAGCTTAGAGGCAAGCTTGGCGGCATCTGAATCGCTATCGTTATATAAAAGAAAAAACGTGTGCATAAGGCTAGTATAGTACAGCTTTATTATTTTGTCAAGAAAGTTTTTTGCGTGCTTGTCCTAGTAAAAATGCGGCGGACTATCATAGGCGCGGTATTTATGTAATATCGAACCGCCCTTAAAAATGAGGTTCAGCCGCGCGTCAATCTATTTTTGGGGAGGGTTTTCTTTTCTTTTTGGTGAGAAACCGCAAAATCCCGCGCAATACGGGCGGTGCTTTAAAACATATTACTCTAATGCCTTTCATACTCTTTTTTTTCCTTTTTGCTGAATTTCGACAAAGTATGTCAAACATACTATATGCTTTCGGGTGCAAAAAGGTGCAAAAAATGTTAGCGCAGCGATTGTATAACGGCGGCGGCGTTCGGGGCGGAAAATACGGTGTTGCCCGCAACTAAAACCTGTGCGCCTACCGCTTTGATTGCGGCAGCGTTTTCAACCGTTACCCCGCCGTCGATTTCGATAAGGATTTCGGGATTTTCCGTTAAGGCAAGCTTTGTAAGCTCGGCAAGCCTTTCAAGCGATTTTTCTATAAATTTTTGACCGCCGAAGCCTGGATATACGCTCATAAGCAGTACCATATCGCAGTGCTGTAAAATGCCGCGCAGCACGTTTACGGGCGTATCGGGGCTGATAACTATGCCGTTTTTAATGCCGCGCTTTTTAATTTTTTGCAGCGTGTCTACGGGGCTTTCTGCCGCCTCGTAATGAAAGGTTAGATAATCCGCGCCCGCATCGGCAAACACATCGATGTAGCGTTCGGGCTTGGTAATCATTAAATGTACGTCTAGCGGTAAGCGCGTGGTTTTGCGGATATCGGCAATAAATTTCGGCCCGAAGGTGATGTTGGGTACAAAAATGCCGTCCATAACGTCGCAGTGGATAAGGTCTGCGCCCGCTTGCTCCATGCGCCTAATTTCCTCGCCCATGCGCGAAAAGTCCGCGCTTAGAATAGAGGGTGCGATTAAGGTTTTTTTCATAGGTTTACTCTCCTTTTGCGGCTTAGGATTTTTTTTAAGCCTAATACTCTTTTTTTGCTTTTAGTGCGTCGTGCATAACGCAGTAACGCCGATAGCGCGCGGCGTTCAGCTCTCCTGCTTGCGCCGCTGTGCGCACCCTGCAATCGGGCTCTACCGTGTGCGTACAGCGGTGAAACTTGCATTGCGGCGCGTACTGCATGTATTCGGGATAGTATAGGTCTAATTCGCCGCGTGCTATGCCGTGCATATCCAGCATGCTAAAGCCCGGGGTGTCTATGATATAGGTATCAGCAGAAAGTTTGATTATTTCGGCGCGGGTGGTAGTGTTTTTGCCGCGCTCGTTTTTTTCGGACACGGCGGCGGTTTTTTGCGCGTTGTGCCCTGTTAGCGCGTTAATTAAAGAGGATTTTCCTACGGCGGATTGCCCTGCAAGGCACGAAAGCTTTCCGTTTAGTAAGCATAGTAATTCTTTTGTGTCGCTGTGTGCCGCGCTGGTTACGGCAATGCCCTCTACTACGAATTGATACTGTGCGGTGAGTTCGGCAAATAATTCGCGGGAGAGGTCGCTTTTGTTAAGGCACAGCACTACCCCGATATCTTGTCTGTTTGCGTTGATAATCAGCTTGTCGATTAAAAAATAATCGGGCTTGGGCGTAGCCGCGGCAACCGCGATAACTAGGTCTATGTTGGCAACCAGCGGACGGATTAGGCTGTTTTTGCGCGGCAGTACCTCCGTGAGTACAAAGCCGTCTGCCTCTTTGGAAACAAGCACAAAATCGCCCGCTACAATATCGGACTTTTGCTTAACGGTTTTTCGTGCCGAACACGAAATCAACCCGTTTGGGGTGTCTAACACAAAGCGGTTAGACGCCGATTTAATTACTCTTGCGCGGATTATGTTTGACATAGGTTTAGTTTTTGCGGCTCTCCTTTTTGTTTTTTGCAGTGTCTTATTTATCTTGAAATCCGTTTTCACGTTTTACGGAACAGTTTTCCTTGTTTATATAAGATGAAAAAATAAATACATCCGAACACCCATCCAATGCCGCCAAGAATAAAGAAAATTATCCCAATCCATAAGGTATTAATGTCTTTCTCGGTATTGATTCCAGAAGAACTTAATGCTTTGTCATAATCAAGATAATCTACGCCGTCTTTTTGCACGGAAAATGTCCATATACCCGCTTTTCCTTTATCGTTTTTTTCGTATTGATTTTTAGAGACCCTTAATTGCAGCATATCATTTTTCAGCACATTCGCATCAAACGCCTCTTTATTAAAATCCGATATATCACCGCATAAATAAAAGCGGTATTCACCGTCGGAAGAATGCAGCGTGTAGTACCAATTTGGTATTGTTGAATTTGATGCGTCCCTCCTCTCAATTCGGTCAATTTGAACTTCTATTTCAATGATTTCGTCCTTTGGTGAATCAATAAGCCAAAAAACCGTTCCCATAATAAAAACCACAAACACTATTGAAATATAAATCAGTAGAATTTTGTTGTTTTTAGCTGATAAGTTTTCTTTCATTTTTTTCTCCTTTTTATGAAGTCGCTGCGCTTATGAAGTGAAGTGCCAAAAATCCTACCGCAATGCAAGCTTTGCTTGCACTTCATGCGCGCAGCGCACTTCATATCTTCATGCCGTAGGCACTTCATTGCGGACAATTACGCGCTTGGGCGCGTAATTGTCCGCACGCCGCACCCACGTCTTTTCCGTAAGAACGGCGCAGTGAGGCGGAAACGGTTAGGTCGGTAAGCTTTTTTAAAAATGCGTCGGCAGCGGCTTGGGTGCTGCCTTTATAGGGTGAATTTTCTACACGGTTTAGGCGTATTAAATTGACATGGCACGATAAGCCCTTAGTAAGTGTGCGCAAGGCTTGCGCGTCTGCATCGGAGTCGTTTACGCCGCTGATTAGCGCGTACTCGAAAATCACGCGTCTGCCCGTTTTGTTAAAGTAATACGTTGCTGCTGAAAGTACCTCTGCAAGCGGAAATTTTTTGGCAATCGGCATAAGCTTTTTGCGCGTGTCCTCTACTGCCGCGTGCAAGGATAGCGAAAGTGTAATGCCTAAGCCCTCGTCTGCTAAGCGGCGGATTTGCGGCGCAATGCCGCAGGTAGAAAGCGATATATTGCGCGTGCTTACGTTTAAGCCCTCTGGCGCACTAAGCAAGCGGATAAATTTTACGGAGTTTTCGTAGTTATCTAATGGTTCGCCGCTGCCCATAAGCACCACGTTGGATATGGTGCGGCTTTTGCCTTGTGTAAGCGTGTGCCGCTTTCCCGCCGCGATAAACTGCCCTAGCATTTCTCCTGCCGAGAGGTTACGCGATAAGCCGTGCGCTCCTGAGGCGCAAAACGCGCAAGCCATTCTGCACCCTGCTTGCGTGGATACGCACAGCGTGTTGCCGTAGCGGTTGGGCAGAAAAACCCCCTCTACCGTTTCGCCGTCGGCTAATGCGTATAAGTATTTTTCTGAACCGTCGGATGAGGCTGACACCGTAATAATTTGCGCCGCTGTATCTGCATATTCTTGCGCCAGCGTTGTACGCAGTGAAAGCGGAATATTAGACATTTGGCTATATAAAGCCCCTGCCGCAATCCACGAAAAAAGCTGCTTTGCGCGAAACGCAGGGTGCCCTAAATCGGCGATAAGCTGCGTTATTTCGTCCATTGATAAGTCGGCAAGAAGTTTCATCTACTTAATGTTAGCACGTTTTTACAAAAACCGCAACAAAAAAACCGTCGCACCCGTCCGTGTGCGGAAAAAACCGCGCGGCTTCGCCGTGCAAAGTAAAATCGGGACGCGCGCTTAAAAACCGCTGCGCCACCCTATCGTTTTCTTCTTTAAACACCGTGCAAGTAGAATAGCATAATCTGCCGCCGCCGCACACATAATCGGCCGCTTTTATAAGCATATCAAATTGCAGCTTAGCAAGCTGTGTAATATCGTGTTCATTTTTATTCCATAAAATTTCGGGCTTTTTTCCTGCTACGCCGATTCCGCTGCACGGCGCATCGCAAACCACTAAATCAAAGCGGTCGGTAAAATCGGGGTTATGGATAAGCGCGTCGTTTTGCAAAACCGTAATTTCCGCGCCTGCTGCTGCGGCGTATTGGCGTATAAGCTGCACGCGGTGCGCATGGATATCGCACGCCGTTATATGCGCAGAAGGAAAAAGCTGTTTAAGATACACCGATTTACCGCCCGGCGCGGCGCAAAGGTCTAATACGTGTTTAGGCGAAAAATCTTGGGTGTAACGCCGCACGGCTTTCATAGAGGCAAGCGATTGCACGGTATAGTCGCTTTTTTCTAGTGCGGATTGCATGTTATGTGTTACATAGTAGCCGTATTCGGAGGGATTTTGCAAGGCCAGGGGATATTTTTGCGCGAATTCTTCCGCGCTGATACGGTTTTGATTTACGCGGATATGCGTGGATACGGGTAGCTGATACAATAAAAAATCACGCGTAAACGTAAAGCCGTAATCTTCGATTAGCCGCTTTACTATCCATTCGGGGTACGAGGCAACAACGGATAAGCCTTGCGGCGTATCGGCAGACGGCAAGGAAACCGCAACAGAATTTTTTAGTGCGGCGTTTATAAAGCCCTCCGCGCCGCGCTTTCCTGTAAGCTTGGCAAGCTGAACCGTTTTATGTACGGCGGCAAATTCGGGTGTATCGGTATAGCGCAATAAGTATAAACCGATTTTTAATAGCAGTGCAACGGCGTTTTGGGGCTTTTTTTGGGTAAGCGCGGCAATCATGTAATCAAACTGAATGCTTTTATCTAATACGCCGTAAAACAATTTGGTAATGTACGGCCTATGCGCGGGCGCGGCATTTTTTAGCGCGCGGTGCAATGCTTGGGTAGAATACGCGCCCGACGAAAATACGCTTTTAAGCGTGTCGTATACGATGCGCTCCGCCGCTAAATCATTCATGCCAAACCCTCTTGCCCTAAGCGCGCACCTTCCGCTAAGGGAAAACCGCGCAAAAATTCGGCCGCGCTTAGTACGCGTTTGCCCGAAATTTGTAAAGAGGTTATGTTTAGCGCGTCTTGGCCGCACTGTACCCAAATCCCCTCTTTTTGGCACGATTTGATTACCGTGCCGCACGGTATGTTACGCATAGGTTCTGTTTTGATGCTTTTTGCCGCGTAAATCTTGATGTATTGCCCTTTGTAAAAGGTAAAGGCAGCAGGCCACGGATTGTACGCGCGTACCCTACGCGCAAGAATTTCAGCAGAAAGGCTAAAATCAAGCAATCCGTCCGCTTTGGTAATTTTTTTGGTATACGTTGCGAGTCGCGGGTTTTGCGGCGTTAGGGTAAAGCTGCCGCTTTGCAGCAAATCTAACGCTTTTACTAAAAGCACCGCGCCTAACGCGCTAAGCCTGTCGTGCAATGAATAAAACGGCTCGTCCGCCTCAATCGCTATTTTTTGGCTAAGTAAGATGTCGCCCGCGTCCATTGCCAAAACGGTTTTCATAACGGTTATGCCTGTTTGGCTTTCGCCGTTTAAAATAGCGGCTTGAATGGGTGCGCTGCCGCGGTACGCGGGAAGCAGCGACGCGTGGATATTGTATACGGGCGCAATAGATAAAAATTCCGCGCTTAACAATTGACCGAATGCCGCCGTTACCATAACATCGGGCTTTAACGCCGCTACTGCCGCTATTGCCTCGCGGGTGCAAACATTGGGGTATTGCAAAACGCGCAAGCCGTTTTGTTGGGCAAATTCGGCAACGGGAGTCGGCATAACCCTACCCTTTTTATCCGTTTCGCGGTTGGGCTGAGAAATTACTGCCGCTACGCTGTGCGTAGAGTTTAGCACCGCTTGCAGCGGCAAAACCGCAAACTGCGGCGTTCCCAAATAAACGATGTTCATTCCGCGTCCCTCTTAGCGGCGGGCTTTTTGGGCTGATAGCCGTGAATTACCTTATCGGTGTACAAAACACCGTCTAAATGGTCTAGCTCGTGGCACAATGCAATAGCTAAGTAGGGGTCGCGTGAGGAAACTTGTACGGGCTTGCCTTGTCGGTTTTGCGCCGAAACCGTAACCTTTTTGGGACGTTGAACGTAACCCGATTGCCCTGGTATACTTAAACAGCCCTCTTGCTCGATTTGCGTGCCTGACTGCTTGATGATTACGGGATTAACTAGCTCGTAAATTGTTTCGCCGTCTAACGAAACTACCGCAACGCGCTTTAAAACGCCTACCTGCGGCGCGGCAAGCCCGACACCCTTAGCCTCGAACATGGTTTGAATCATATCGTCTAACAAACATGCTAACTTACCGTCAAATTCCGTTACGGTTTTGGCTTTATACCGCAGCGTTTCGTCCTCTTGGGTTAAAATTTGTCTTTTTGCCATGTTTTAGGTTTTAGGCGTTGCCCGCCGCTCCTTTTAATAGATTGCTGTTATAGTATAGCATTTTTTGCGTATTAAGTCAAATAGCTATATCCGCTAACTTAGATTGTTGGGATTTTGCTCTATAAAACACATTATTTGCGGCGTTTTGTATTTTGCCGCGATTGCGCCGATTTGTGTAATCAGCTCGTCCGTGTGGGAGGTAAGCCGAGCCAAAATCTGCATACGGTGTTTGTTTTGTATTTTTTTTACGGGTGAACGCATCGCCGCAAGGTAGGCAAAGCTGTTTTTATACTGCTTAGAAAGTGCTTGCATTTCCTCGAAAATGGATTTGAGTGCGTCCGCTGCCGCGCTTTCGCTTTCGCTGCCTAAGAGAATGCGCACAATTTTGGCAAACGGCGGAAACTTTGTAACCTCGCGCAGATTGCATTCCTTTTCGAAAAAGGCGGCGTAATCGTTGGCGGCGGCATACTTAAATACATAATGGCGCGGCGTGTAGGTTTGCAAAACTACCTTGCCCGCCTTTTGCTCGCGCCCTGCTCTGCCCGCCGCTTGGGTAATCAATTGAAACGTGCGCTCGACACTGCGGTAATCGGAAAAATGCAGACTGATGTCTGCGTCTAAAATTCCTACTAACGTAACGTCGGGAAAATCGTGCCCTTTTGCCACCATTTGCGTGCCCACCAAAACCGCCGCTTTTTTTTGCGCGAATTGCTCTAAAATGCGCGCGTGTGCGTCTTTGGTTTGCGTAGTGTCGTTATCCATGCGCAGAATATTATGCGCGGGAAACATTTGTTTAAGCGTTTCCTCTACGCGCTGCGTGCCTGCGTAGCCTTGACGGATATGCGGGCTGTTGCATTCGGGACAAAGATTGATTAGTGCGTAGCGTGCGTTGCAGTAATGGCATTTTAGCGCGTCATCCTCTTTATGGTACACTAGGCTAACGTCGCACGCAAGGCATTTAGGGACGTGTCCGCAGCTGCGGCAAATGATGTAGCCCGAATAGCCGCGCCGATTGATAAACAAAACCGCTTGATTGCCTGCCTCTACGCAAGCGCGCAGCTGCGTTTCTAACGCGCGGGAAAACATCGAATTGTTGCCTGCGATCAGCTCTTTACACATATCGACAATTTCTATTTCGGGCAGCGGTTTTTTGTTGACGCGCGCGGACATAGAAATCAGCTTGGCTTGCTGCATTTTTGCCGCGTAAAAGGTTTCTACCGACGGCGTTGCGCTTGCAAGCACTAAATTGCATTGGTTGTACGCACGGCGGAATGCGGCTACTTCGGCGGTGTTGTAGCGCGGATTAGTGTCGGAATTGTAGCTTGCGTCGTGTTCTTCGTCGATGATAATTAGCCCTACATCGGTTAATGGCGCGAATACCGCGCTGCGCGCGCCGATAGCGACAGACGCCTCGCCGTTTTTAAGCCGTAGCCATTCATCAAACCGCTCGCCTGCCGATAAACCGCTGTGCAGCAGGGCAACCTTTTCGCCGAAACGTGAACGGAAGTTTTTTAGCACCTGCGGCGTTAAGCCGATTTCGGGCACTAGCATAATCGCGGTTTTGCCGTTTTGCAGCGCGTCCGCGATACACGCCATATATACTTCGGTTTTGCCGCTGCCCGTTACGCCGTGCAGTACATAGGTATCTGCCCCGCCGCTTAGAATGGTTTGTACCGCCGCATTTTGCTGCGCGGTTAGTTCTACGCGCTTTTCATTTTGCACTAAATCGGTATAGGGCTTGCGCTGAACGGCGCATTCCCGCGTTAAAACTATGCCGCGCGTGATAAGGTTGCGCAATGCGGATGCAGAAAACTCTTGATTGAGTTGGGTAACCGACACCTCGCCCGAGCCCGCAAGGTGCATAAAAACCTCGTGCTGCGCGGCGGCGGACGGCTTGATAAACGTATCGGGATTTTGCCCGATGTAGTCGGGGTTAAGATACGCAAACAGCTTTTTAAGCGTTTTTATTCTGCCTCCGCGCATATGCGGCGGAATAAAAAGACGCAAGGCGTCCGCCATGCGCAGCAGATATTTTTTAACCATAAAATCCGCAAGCGCAAGCATTTCCGCGCTGATAAGCGGCTGTTCGTCTAAAACCGAACAAACGGGCTTTATTTTTTTGGGGTCTAAGAGTGAGGTTTCTTTAAGCCGTATAACGTAGCCCTCTATAATGCGCGCGCCGAATGGGACGGTTACGCGTGCGCCCGCCTCTACGCCCGAAACACCGCCCGTTGCGTAATCGAAAATACGGTCGACTTCGGAGTTGGAAATATCTACAATTACTTCGGCAAATTTCATTTTTAAACGGTACGGCGGCGGCGTTAAAAAAGCTTTATAACGCTGTCTAACAGTACATCGGCAACCTCGCGCTTAGACATTTTTTTGTAGTGCGCCACGCCCGACGCCGAAAGTATGCTAACGATATTGGTATCTGTGCCAAAGCCCGCGCCCGGAGCGGTTACATCGTTGGCAACCACGATATCCGCATTTTTTTTCTTTAATTTTTCTTGCGCGTTTTTTTCTAGGTTTTCGGTTTCGGCGGCAAAAATCACTAGCTTTTTATTGCCCTTTGCCTTGCCGACTTGAGCCGCTATATCGGTATTTTTGGTTAGCGTTAGCGTAAGCGCAGCAGATTTAATTTTTTGTGCGGCGGCCTGCGTGGTATAATCGGACGGTGCGGCGGCTTTAATAATAACGTCCGCCTTAGGTAGATGTTGCAGTACGGCTTGCAGCATATCTTGGGTGGAAGTAACTTCTACGGTTTTATAGCATGCGCAATGCGGAATACGCGCGTTTTTTCCGTGAATATAGATTATGCGTGCGCCGCGTGCCGCTGCCGCTTCGGCGATTGCCGCGCCTTGTGCGCCTGTTGAGGGGTTTGTAATGTAGCGCACGGGGTCTATCGACTCGCGCGTTGCGCCTGAGGTAATCAAAACGGTTTTGCCCGCGTAATCGGTTAGGGGGAAAAGCAGCGCGTGCAACGCGCTTACGATGTCGGGAATTTCGGCTAATCTTCCCTTTCCTTCGTCGCCGCATGCAAGCATACCGATTGCGGGCGGTACAAAATGAACGCCGCGCGCGCTAAGCTTTTGCATGTTTTCGCACACTGCCGCGCTTTGCAGCATTTGGGTGTTCATTGCGGGTGCAAGTAAAACAGGGCCGTTAAACGCCATTACGGTGGTGGATAAAAAATCGTCCGCAATGCCGCAGGCGTATTTGCCGATAAAATTTGCGGTGGCGGGGGCAATTAAAAACGCATCGGATTTTTTGCTTAACGATATATGCGCTACGTTGAAAACAAAATTTCTGTCGAAGGACTCTACGGTAACGCGGTTGCCGCTTAACGATTCAAACGTAAGCGGCTGCACAAACTCGCAGGCGTTGCGCGTGAGTACCACGTGAACGTCTGCCCCGCCTTTTTTTAATAGGCTGGTTATTTCGCACGCCTTATAAGCCGCGATTCCGCCCGTAACGCCTAGTGTTACGGTTTTGCCTAAAAAGCTGCCGCTCAATGCTCATTTCCTACGGCAATCGCGCCCGTGTAAACCTCGCGTGCGGCAGCCGTTACGGCGCGTGCGTCCATTTCTGCAAGCATTTCGGGTTTTCTGTCTAGCAAGTAACGGGCGCGTTTAGAAATTAAGCATACTAATGCGTATTTGCAGCCTGTAATTTCTAGTAGTTTGTCGATAGGCGGTTCAATCATCATGGGTTTTATATCTCCTTTAAAGTTGGGTTTGTTTTTATTAAAAGTCTTGTTCTAAAAGGTTTTTAATGGTGGGTTTGTTGAATTTTACGCGTAGTTTTTCGGCATTGATAATGGTGATAATGTCTTTTGCGGCTTGTTCGGCTATGTCGTTGGTAACGTAGTAATCAAATTCGCCGTATTGTGCAAGCTCATTTTTCGCGCTGCCTAAACGGTTTTTTAGCGAACTTTCTGTTTCGGTTCCGCGCTCTGAAAGACGCTTTTTAAGGGTTTTAAAATCGGGCGTCATTAAGAAAATCAAAACGCTGTCTTTATATTGGCTTTTAATCTGACGCGCGCCGTGAATATCGATTTCGAACAACACATCGCATCCTTTGTCTATCCTGTCTAAAACCGCCGATTTGGGCGTGCCGTAATAGTTGCTGTACACGGATGCGGTTTCTAAAAACGCGCCGTCGGCAATCATTTGCTGATACTCGGCAAGCGATTTAAAATAATAATGCACGCCCTCTTTTTCGCCTGCTCGGGGCGCGCGCGTGGTAACCGATACGGACGAAAGGATTTTAGGGTTTAACTGCAATACCTTTTGGTAAACTGTTCCCTTTCCTGCGCCGCTCGGTCCGCTGATAACTACTAATAATCCTTTGTTTTTCATTCTGCGTTGCGTATTTGCTCCTTTAATTTTTCTAACTCATTTTTCATGGAGATTACTCGGTTGAGAATTTCGGTGTCGTTTGCCTTGCTGCCTACGGTGTTAATTTCGCGCAGAATTTCTTGTGAAATAAAATCAAGCTTTCTGCCTTGCGGCTCGTCGCTATCTAACGCCGCTTTAAATTGCGCTAAGTGCGAAAACAGCCGTGAGATTTCTTCGCTGATGTCGCTTTTGTCGGCAAAGAAGGCAACCTCGTTTAATAGGCGCGCCTCGTCTACCTCTACCTGCTTTAAAATCTCGCGCATACGCTGCTCTATTTTTTGGCGGTACTCCTCTATTACTTTGGGCGCGCGCGATACTACATCTGCCAAAGCGGATATTAGGTTAGATAGCAGTTCGGCTAAGTTGGCAAGTAATGCCTCGCCCTCTGCAAGGCGCATTTTGTCTAGCTCGGCAACGGCTGCTTGCGTTGCTTGTTGGGCTAAGCTTGCTACAATTTCCGAATCGTCCTTGCCGCACTCGATACGCGCCACATCGGGCGAACGCAAAAGCGCGGTGGCTTGAAAATCGTAATCTAACATAAATTCGGTGCGTAGCTTTTTGGCGGCCTTTACGTACTCGCCCGCTAACTGCATATCAATTGCTACTTCTTTGGCGTTTTCGGAACGGTTTTCGTAATTGACAAAAACGTCTACCGCGCCGCGCTTAACGCTTTTTTGAACGGTGCGGCGAATCAGCTCATCGCAAAACGCAAGCGACTTAGGAATGCGCGTATTGATGTCTACATAGCGGCTGTTTACCGTTTTAATTTCTACGGTAAATTTTCTGCCGTCTTGCTCGGCCTCGCCCTTGCCGTAACCCGTCATACTTTTCATAACTATTAGTATAACATTTATTTAAAAATTTTTCAAGCGTTATTTTGTCGGTTTAAAAATCTGTTTGTAAAATTTTTTTGCATTAGATTTGTTAAATTTCTAAATCTTTAATGCTCATTTTTAGTTTCTCCTTTTATTTTTTCTAAAACTCCTTTTGTTACACTTGCTAATCTTTCAGCAGCGGTATCAAATTGCAAATTATCAAAACAACCATCTGCTGATAAAATCAGTTCAGATTTAAGGTCTTTCTTTTTTAAAGTTCCGTTTATAAAAATATCTGCTATTTCTTTTAGAGTAATATATTTAAAAACTTCCTTTTTATTTGCTTCACCAATTGCAATCAACTCTTTAAACATTCCCAAATTTAATTGTCTGCATTTTTGTTGCCATTCATCTTTTTGTTTAATCTTTTCAAAATCCAACTCAACAAAAATTTTATCTAATGCATCTAATTCATTTTTATAACGCCACATTTCCATTCGTTCTGTGTCAGTCCCAGAAAAATACATATCAACAACTTGCTTTTTAGTTTTTATTGTTTTATTTTTATCCACCATTAGTTACTCCTTTTAAACTCTTCCAAGCATTTCTTTTCAATAATCGTATCTTTGCCAACGCTTGCCGCTTGGGTCGGTTTCGGTGTCCGGTGGCTTGCCTCCGTTAAAATCCGCACGACTTTTCAACATCTCGATTGCGTCTTTTTGACCATGTTTAGCCGCTTGCCCAAACCAATAAAATGCTCGCCAAACATCTGTATCGTCTTGGTCGGGTTCATCATCGCCATTACCCTCGTAATAGCAAATACCCAAATTAAACATTGCATTGGCATTTCCTTTGTCTGCCGCGATTTTGAACCACCCACAAGCAATAGGAAAACAGTCCGCATCACCTGACACATTTCCCCAAGTAGCAATAGTATTAGAAAGTTCAGGGTCGTATAATATGTCGTCATTTGGCGGTGAATAAGAATAAACCCTACCATAAAAACATACTCCAAGTCGATTAATTAACTTTGGGTCGGTGTTTGAAATGTTCTTTGGGTCGATTTTTAATTCTTCCATAAATCGTTTTTCGGTTGCCTCTGTGTGCATTTTGAAAAAATCACTTTGGTTTTCGTATCTCGTGCCTTTCAAAAAATCAAGTGAACTTATCATTATTTATCCTCCTCTCGTTTTGTCCAACTGCAATCAAAGCCCTGTGCTTGTGCTTTTGCTGTTGCCTTTGCGCCCTCAGCTTTCTCTTTTATAAATTCTTTTTCTGCTTCTTCAAAAAACTTTTTCATTTCCTCTTCATCTTTATTGTATTGCTCTATAAATTGCTTTTCTGTTAAGCCAGAATATCTTTTTCCTGTTTTCACTCGTAAGTCAAAGGCATAAGCGGCCCTATCTTCCGAAGTCCACTGCTCAATAGGTTTATTTTTATAATCTGCCATTTTACACCGCCTTTATTTTTTCGTTTGCCAATTCAAAATCTTTTGCATACTCTTTCATGCAATCTTTTACTCTAATTCTTTCACTTGGTATTTTTTCGTTTTCCATAATTCCAACCTTTTTTTATTATTTCAAAATCTATTGCTTTCTTTAATTGTTTTGGTTTTATGCCTTTAGTTTTATCAATAGTTATTATATCATCTGGTGAAAAAATATATCTTTCTGCATTCGCACAATTTATAATAATATTATCGCGTCTTACAATGGTTTTATTGAGTTTAGAAAGATGCCTATCATTTTCATATTCACTTTCTCCGCAAGAAACCAAAACAACGGGTTTATTATCACAAATAAATTTATTTTTCTTAAGTGTAACGATTTGCTTATCACAGTGCGATGTTTGCAATATTCCATTTGCTGGTACAATAAGTTCATTTCCTAAAATAGATACTCTTGTTATTTCATCACCAGCGAAAAAGCAAATAAAATTACCTACTTCTAAATCAATGGCAAAAACATCAATAAATGTGTTTCTATACCATTCTTCAGTTTTTTTAATTTCTTCATCACTCGGTATTTTTTCCATTTTAACCTCTTTACTCTTTAGCTTGCTCCTTTAAAAACGAAATTTGTCGTGCGTTAAATATTCTGCGAATTTACGCTTCTTTTTTGCGTAAAATTGTGCAAGTTCTGGCAGGGTGGAATATTCTGTAAATTTTGGCTCTTCATTATCTATTTTTACGTGCGTGTAAAGTTCTTTTGTGTTTTCATCAGCATTTGGTGGACATTCAAATTGAATATTTTCTTTTTTCAAATTGCCTAATCTGCTGCCAATAAAGCAAGCAATCATTTGTTTAAGTGTAATATACTTAAACATATGCATTTTGAATTCGTTCTTAAATTCAACTAGCAAGTCCACAATATGCATATTGTATAGTGCTTTTTGCTTTTCAAGTTCATATTCTAAATGCGGAAACATTTTTAAAAACAATTCTGCTGCTTTTTCATTTGTTGGGTTGGCAATTTTTGCAAGTTCTGCTTTAAACTTTTTTTCGTCTGCCTTTGAAATAAGGCTTTTCTTTTCTTGTGGGTCGGCTAGCGCCCTTGCAATAAGTTCACCAACTTTCTTGCGGTCTTTCATATCCTCATTCGTGTAGCCGTAGGTGTTTGTTTTGGCTTTGCATTCATACACAAGTTTTAGGTCTACTGGCATAAAAAACTCGCGGTCAATATAAATTAACTCATCTCTAAAACGCATATATTCCATCAGTTTAGTTTTGTTTTTGATTTGCGTAATAAAATCTGCATTTTGGTTAATGCAATCTAAAATATCTGCCTCTGTTATGTTGGGCAGTTCTTTTAAAAGTTCCTCTTTTACTCTTTTAATTTCCTCGTTACTGATTTTCATTTCCCACCGCCTTTCCAGCCGTTGTCCCGCCATTGTTGCAATTTCTCATTGATAATTTCATTTATTTTTTCATCTGATGTGCTTGCATAGATATTGCCATTTTCAAAAGACCTTGCAAGCCAAAATGCCGCCTTTTCGTAATCTTGCTTAACCCAGCACCCATTTTTGTAGAAACGGTAAATCGTCCATTGCGCCTCTGCGTTGCCATATTCGGCGGCAATCATGTTGTAGGAAAATGCTTTTTCATAAAACTTTTCTGCGGTTTCAAGGTCGTTTTTGTTTTTATGAAAATCTGCTTCCATTTCCATTTCATGGGCATAGTTTTCGATTGCCTTGTGGTTGCTCTTTTTTATGACGGGTTCTTTTTTGGCCGTTACCATCAGCATTTCTTCTTTCATTTTCCACCGCCGTTTTTGTTTAGCGGCTCAAAAACCGTTAATAGTTCTTCTTTTATTGTATCATAATTGATTTCTAAATAGCTTGCAGGAAGAGTTTCGTCTACGCCGTTCTTTCTTAAGTATGACTCGTCGCTTTCCTCGTCATTTCCAAAGGCAGACATATTGTCCAAATTCACCGCATTCCCATAGCGCGGAACATACCCACGCAAATTTTCGCCGTCATAATAAACAATGAAATACATCTCTGTTTCCCAATCGCCATTCGCAAGAAATCCAAAAAATGTTAGCCCGTTTTCTATTGTGCATAGGTCAAGCAGCGGATTGGTGTTTTTTGCTGCGTAATAAGGGTCGAGTTGAAAATTCTCTGTGTCAAAATCAATAACTTCTAAATCTTTTTTAATAGAGGGAATTTCCCAAACCAAGTTTCTAAAAATATAGCCATTCGTTCCGCTTTCGCCAAAAAACTTTTTATCTCGGTATTCGGCATAATTGCCGTCAACATATTCATTTTTTAGCAGCTTATCATTCAAAATTGTGTTCTTTATTATTTCGCAAAGTTTGTTTTTGGTTATGTTTTTAAACAATCGCTTTTCAGTAGGTATCAAGTTTTTATTCATATTTATGTGTTTTGGGTTGTTTAAAATTGCAAGTTGCAGTTTAGCACTTGCAAAGTTATTGTTGTATTTAGGATTGTTCGCACTCTTTTCAAACCAATACTTCGCCATACTGTTATCCTTTTTAATAAAGCCTTCGCCTGTTTCATCGCCCTCTAAATAAAAATACCCCATTTCACATTGGGCGCGATAATTTCCTTGGTCAGCCGCATATTTGCAAAGTTCAAAACTTTTTTTGACATCTTTTTTTACGCCGTTATTAAATGCCCGTCTATCATCAAGATAACATTGACCAAGCCGCCAAATACACGCCAAAACATCTAAATTATATTTATTTGGAAAAACATAAGGATAATTTTCATCATATTTTGAATCATATTTAAAAAACATTGTTGACTCTTTTTTAAATTCATCAAATGCTTTGTTGTAATATTCTAAATGTTCACTCGACATTTGATTCTCCTTTAATCCTACCAAAACACATAGCAGTATAAAAAATTGGCTGTGTGTAGGCGTTAGTGTATTGTGTTGAGTGGCTTACTAACGAAGCGCATGAACAGTTGGATAAGCTGTCTAAGACGATGTATCGGAAATCAACTTCTTAAATTCGGCGTCGTCTAGGATGCGTATGCCTAGTTTTTTGGCTTTTTCTAGCTTTGCGCCTGCGTCTTCGCCTGCAATCACCAAAGCGGTATCTTTGCTTACGCTGCCGCTAATTTCTGCCCCCAAAGATTCTAATAAATCGGCCGCTTGGCGTCTGGGCATAGACAGCGTGCCCGTTAAAACTACCTTTTTGCCCGCGAAAAAGCCGTCTGTTGCTTTGGGCGTTTCCAGTACGGGGTTTACCCCTACCTCTTTTAGGCGTGCGATTTCGTCTTGGTTTTGGATAAAAAAGGCTGCTACCGATTCTGCCATAACGCCGCCGAATTCGGGGATATCCGAAAGCCTTTCTACGGTTGCGCTGCTTAAATTTTCTATACTGCCAAAAGTTTTGGCTAGGTCGCGCGCCGATTTTTTGCCGATGTTGGGTATGCCCAGCGCGTGGATAAAGCGCGCTAAATCCGCGCCTTTGCTTTTTTGAACCGCCGCTAAAAGGTTGGCTGCCTTTTTATCTTTAAAGCCGTCCAAATCGGCTAAATCCGCGCGGTTTATGCGGTATAGGTCGGACGGGCGGCGCACGGAAAGCACGCTAAACAGCTGCTGTACGGTTTTGTCGGACACGCCCTCTATATCCATGCAATCCTTACTGCAATAATGCACCAGTTTAGCGCAGATTTGCGGCGGGCAGTCTTGCGCGTTGGGGCAAAATAAATGCGCGCCGATTTCGGTTAAATTGGCGTTGCATGCGGGGCAAGTTTCGGGCGGAATAATGTCCGCGCCGCCGCTACCGTCGGCTACGCCTAAAATTTCGGGGATTACGTCGCCGCTTCGGCGGATAAACACGCTGCTGCCTAGCTTTACCTTTTTGCGCAAAATATCGCCGTAATTGTTTAGCGTAGCGCGTGAAACGGTAACGCCGCAAAGCTCTACGGGCTGTAAGTGCGCAAGCGGCGTCAGCTTGCCCGTGCGCCCCACCTGCCAAACTACGCGGTTGAGTGTGGTGGTGGTTTCTTCTGCTTCAAACTTAAAGGCGATTGCCCATTTTGGAAATTTATCGGTAAAGCCTAACCGCTCACGCAGTGCATAATCGTCTACTTTAATAACCATGCCGTCTACTAAATAATCCAGTGCGGATTTATCGGCGGTGGTAACGGCTGTGATGAGTTGGTCTATATCGTCGGTGCATAAAAAGCTTTCGGTGCGGAAGCGGTTTTTTTGTAAAAATTCCAAAGCGGCGGTTTGGGTGGAAACTTCGCCCGATTCTATATAATTAACGTGGTAAAAAACTACGTCTAAATTGCGTGAACGCGTAATGCGCGGGTCTAGGTTGCGGATTGCGCCCGCTACGCCGTTGCGCGGGTTTTTAAGCGGCTCGGGCGCGGTTTGGTTGTATGCGTTAAACGCGGAAAGCCGCATAATGCCCTCGCCTTGAATTTCTACTAAGCCTGCATACGGGATTTTTTGCGGGAGGGAACGAATGGTTAAAACCTGCGCCGTAACGTCCTCGCCCTCGACGCCGTTGCCGCGCGTGGCGGCGGATTTAAGGTAGCAATCGTTATATGTCAGACATAGCGTAAGCCCGTCTAGCTTATATTCTAGGCTGAAACGCGTGTTTGCGCCCGCGAATTTGTTTATTTTTTCGCACCATGCGCGCAGCACGTCGGGCGAAGTGCATTTATCTAAGCTGTATAAGCGGTTGATGTGCGTGTGGCGCGTAAAGCCTTTTAGCGGCTCGCCCCCTACCTTTTTTGTAGGCGAATCGGGTAATATTACGCCCGATTCTTTTTCTAGCGCAACCAGACGGTCGTACAATGCGTCGTACTCTTTATCCGAAACGGTAGGGTTATCTAATACATAATACTCGTATGCGTAGCGGTTTAAGGTTTCTACTAGTTCTTGCATGTTGTTCATATATATTACTCCTCCTTAATGGTTTCTAACGGGGCGTAATTTAGCGACAACAGCATTCTGCCCACGTTTTCAAATTCTATTTCGGCGTATCGGTTATCGTCGCTGCCGCTGATGCTTACGATACGCCCCGCGCCGAATTTTTTATGCGAAACTAGCATATTTTCTTGATACTGCGCCAGTGCGGCGGGAGTGCTGATGCGGCTGCTAACGGGGCGCGCGGCGGACGGCGCGGGTGCTGCGGCGGCGCGTGCGGCGGCGGGCTGATACCCTATTTCCGCTAAAAATCTGCTAGGCACGGTGCGCTTGCGGTCGCCGTATAAAAATCTTGATGCGGCGTAGCTTAGATACAGCCGCTCCTTTGCGCGGGTTGCGGCAACGTACATGAGGCGGCGTTCTTCTTCCTCTTCGGCTTTTGTGCCTATGCTTCGGGCAAGCGGAAAAATGCCGTCCTCTAAGCCGATAACAAAAACACAATCAAACTCTAAGCCCTTTGCGCTGTGAACGGTAGCGATTTGTACGCACGGTGAGGAGGAGTCAAGCTCGTCTGTGTCGGAATACAGCGACACGCTTTGCAGATATTCCGCCGCGCCCGCTTGCGGGTTGAGTTTGGAAAACTGCTCCATAGAGTTGATTAGTTCTTTAATATTTAGCTTGCGGTTTTCGTCCTCTTCGCTGTCGCTGCCGTACACCGATTTTAAATCGATTAGGCGCACTAGATATTTGGTTAAATCCGCAATATTTGTTTCCTCGTGCGCCGCCTTAGCTAAGCATTGCAGTACGGCAGAAAACGGCGCGGCTTTTTTAATTAGGTTTGCGGGTAAATCGGGGTTGCTTTCTAGGTTATACAGCACCTCGTACAGCGGCTTGTTTTCTACTAAGCAATAGTTTGACAGCTGCGTAACGGAGGCGTCGCCTATACCCCGCTTAGGAAAATTGATTACGCGCAAAATCGCCTCGTTATCGGCGGGGTTAACGGTAAGGCGCAAATACGCTAAAATATCTTTAATCTCTTTTCTGTCGTAGAAGCGAAAGCCGCCTGTGATTTTGTACGGAATGCCGTACTGCGTAAGCTTTTCTTCAAAGGGGCGCGACAGCGCGTTAAGGCGCATTAAAATAGCAAAATCGGACAGCTTGCGCCCCATGCGGTATTGGCTTGCAATTTTTTTAATTGCAACTTCGGCTTCTTGCGTTTCGGTTTCGGCGGCGAAGATTTCAACCGCCGCGCCCTCGGGGTTTTGCGTCCATAAGTTTTTTTTAATGCGCTCGTCGTTGTGCGCGATAATCTTGTTGGCAAGGCCTAAAATGTTTTTGGTAGAACGGTAATTTTGCTCTAACTTGTACACTTTGCACGTAAAATCCTGCATAAAATCGCGGATGTTTCCGATGTTTGCGCCGCGCCAGCCGTAAATACTTTGGTCTTCGTCGCCTACCGCCATAACGTTTTGGTGCTGTGCCGCCAAAATTTTTACAAGGCGGTACTGCACGGCGTTGGTATCTTGAAATTCGTCTACGTGAATGTAGCGGAATTTGTTTTGGTAGTGCTTGCGCGCCTCCTCGCAAGCTTGCAACAGCTGTAAGGTTTTTACTAATAAATCGTCAAAATCCAGCGCGTTTGATTTTTGCAATTCGGTTTGATACGCCGTATAGATGCGCAGTACGGTTTCGGCGTTGTCGGCAAAGGGGTTTAAAGTAAAATACTCATCGGGGCATAACGCTTTATTTTTGGCGTCGGAGATACAAAAGGTTATTTCTTTATGTATATCCTCGCAGGCTTTCGGGTCGTCCTTTAACAGCTTTTTGATAAGGCGTTCTTTTTCGGTTTCGCCGTAGATAGAAAAGCTTTTTTGATAGCCGATTTGAGGGGCGTAGCGGCGCAGCATCGACACGCACATAGAGTGAAACGTAGATACCCAAACACCCCCGCCGCCCGCAAGCATAGCTTGAATGCGTTCTTTCATTTCGTTGGCCGCTTTATTGGTAAACGTGATAGCCAAAATGTTGTACGGGGCTACGCCGCAATCGCTGATTAAATGCGCGATGCGGTGCGTAAGCAGACGCGTTTTTCCGCTGCCCGCGCCTGCGGTTACCAACAATGCGCCTTCGGTGTCTAGTACTGCGGCGCGCTGAGAGTCGTTAAGCTTTGACAAATCAAACGACATTATTTTTTATCCGCCTCTGATTTTTCTGTGCTTTTCATTTTGCGCAAAACGGTATTATAGCCGTCTGCCCCGTATAAAAGACAGCGGCTGATACGGCTGATAGTGGCGGCGGAAACGCCTGTGGCGGCTGTAACCTCTATGTAGGTTTTTCCCTCGTGCAGCAGCTTTGCGGCGTTAAGCCTGCCCGCAAGCGTTTTAAACTCGGCGGCCGTTAGTAAATCCTCAAAAAAATTATAGTAGTCGTCTTTGGTTTGCAGGTGCGTCATCGCCTCGATTAACAAATCGGTTTCTTTGCTTTTGATTTTTTCGTTCATAGCAACTATTTTAGCACATTAAAGTGCGAAAGTCAATGATTTTAAGAAATACTCTCTATGAAATACTCTCTAAGCCTACCCGCTCTTTGTAGTAGCGTTCTTTTAACGCACAAAACTTTTTGGATAAATCTAAAATGTACTTTTGGCGGTTGCCCTCGTCTAGGCTTTCAAATACCTCGCGCTCCATAAGCCTGCCGATGGGATTAGATACTAATTCGTCTTCGTCTAAGATGCTGCATACCTTTTGATACAGTGCCTCGTCGCGTACCGCCGATACCGAACCTAAAGCTAAATTGCCGTCGCGCTCGAACTTGGCTAATTGCATATCCTTTACCAGCTGTACCGAACGGCTGTTTACGCCTAGCTCGTCTAGCTTTTTGGTTTTTTCCTCGCTCATGGCCTGCCAGTACCCCATACGCATGCGCTGTTTGGCTAGCAGTGCGCGTTTTTTAAGCTCGCTTAATTTTCCGTTTGCCGACATTGTGTTTTATCCTCCATTTGTTTTTTAGCGTTTTTTTAACCGCTGTATACACAGTATAGCACGCTTTATGCTGCTTGCGGGTGCTTCGGTAAAAATCGTGGAGTTTCGCAAAAAATATCGGAATTTCGCAAAAAACCGCTGCATTGTGCAACGGTTTTTACAAGTTTTTTTAGTTTTTGGTGCGTTTGCGGGCGGCTTCGGATTTTTTCTTGCGCCGAACTGACGGCTTTTCGTAATGCTCCTTGCGGCGCATATCGCCCATGATATTGTCTTTTTGGCATTTGCGCTTAAAACGCTTTAATGCGCTGTCTAGCGATTCGTTTTCACCGACTTTGACTATTGACATATCTTAATTTACACCGCCTTTGCCCTACGGACGCTTATTTACCTTTGCCATTATAGTATAAGTGGTTGGGCTTTGTCAACTGTTTTACTAAGGTTTATTTGGGTAGGTCTTAGCGAAATTCTATGTGCAGGCTTTTGCCTAAGCTTTCGGCTACCTTGTGTAAAAATTCTAGGCTAGGGTTGTAATTGCCGCTTTCAAGGCGGCTAATATTGCTTTGTTTGGTACCTAGCTTTTCCGCAAGCTGTTTTTGCGTAAGATTATTTTCCATGCGTGCTTTAATAATTTCGCGCACAACAATATACTCCGGCTCTAAGGCGTCGTATTTTGCTTTAAAGTCGGCATTATCTAGTTGCTCTTTTAAATAATCGTTAAATTTCATTTTCTATACCTCCGTTCATAATCTTTTTTATAATTAACCGCTTTTTCTATTTCTTGCGGCGGTGTTTTTTGTGTTTTTTTAATAAAGCCGTTTGTTAGTATAATAACATTATCTATGCAAAAAAAATACAGCACACGCGATATATTGGACGCAAATTTAATGCGCAATTCAAATATTCCGTTTTCTAAATGTTTAGAGTATGGCTCACGCAGCTTGTTGCCGAATTCTTGCAGCAAACTGATTTCGCGTAAAGTTTTACGGCGTAGGTCATCGCTGATTGTATCTAAAAATTCTTTAACGGGGACTTCCCCATTTTCTTTTTTATAAAATTCTACAACCCAACTCCTCACCATAGTTGCAGTATATCATATGCGATATACTGTTGTCAAGTGTTTATGGATAAAAATTTTATTTTAAGCTTGACTTTTGCGGCTTTATTAGAATTATTTAATCAGGCTTAAACGGGTAGGTCTAAATTACTATAAAATTCTTCAATTTCTTGGTTTGTAAAATACGGGTTTATGGTTTCTATTTTTCGTCTGTGCCGCTTGTTAGCCTTTTTGTAATCCTTAAACACTGTTTTAGGTATTACTACATCGTAGTTTATAAATTTTACGGGAAACACTTTAAGCCTTTCAAGAATTACGGCCTTAAAATCAATATGGATTTCGCTAATAGAAAAAGTGTCGCCGTCCGCTTTTTTTATAATAAACTCCATTTTATAATAATCCCATGTTGCGCCTCCCTGCTCACTTCCATGCTCGGTGTATGCGTGCTGTTTTTTGTAGAGAATTGCTGTTGCGGTAGTTCCTTTAACAAGTATCGTTTTTCTTTTTTTACTTTTCTTTATATGTCCGATAAGTGCTGATGTTGTAAGATACATAAAATATGCAGACAGGACATTTATAAACAAAAACAACCAGCCAAAGGGGTACAAAATTGTTGCCGCTATAGAAATGACCACCCAAAACAGCGTCATGCAGCACATAAAGAAAAACGCAAAAAATATCATAATAACTTCACTTGTTGAAATTTTAACACATACACAATATAGTATTTAAATAACCTTTAAGAATTGTCAAGAAGTATGTGCCGACCGCCGTGTATAATGCGTTCTAAATAAATTAGGTTTTCTTGCTTGGCTACTGAATAATAAATAACATAATTTTTATATACAATTCTACGGGTATCGTCTATCAAAATTTCGTCTGTTTCGCGAACTAGTTTTCCAAGACGCGGAGAGGATTCAAGCTGCTGAATATTGTCGTCGATTTTTTGCAAAAATTCTTTTGCCTTAATTGGATTGTCTTGCGCTATATAATTAAATATTTCTTTTAAATCGCTTAAAAACAACACGGTATATTTAAGCCTATGTTTCATTTGAGTTATCCTCAATTAAGCGGTCTGCGGTTTTATAAAGCTGCCCGAATACTTCTGTGTGTTCTAATAATCTGTTGTTAATAATATCGTCTTTGGCGGCAAGTAATTTTTCTAAAAGTAACAGCTTTTCAACCTGCCTTTCATATTCGGCAACGCTTAACAAAACGGTATCGCCGCGTCCGTTAACCGTTAAAAAAATAGGCTTTCTTTGTTCTTTGCAAATTTTTGAAATTTGCGGATAATTGTTTCTTAAATCTGCGGACGGTCTGATTTCCATAAAAAACTCCTTAAAAAATTTATATCTTAATAATATCATAATTAAGATATGTTGTCAAGGGGTATCGAAGGCAAAATTTTTATTACAGCTTTTCGAAGGGTAATACTTGGCCGCCTAAGATGTGGATATGTAGGTGAAATACGGTTTGTCCGCCGTTTAAGCCTTTGTTGATAATTAAACGGTAGCCGTCGCCGTAGCCTAAGCGTTGTGCGTTTTGCGCGATGGCAAAAAAGATTTCGCCTAACTCGGCTTTTGCTTCTGCGTCTAAAAGCGAAAAGTCTGCGTAGTGTTTTTTGGGGATAGCCAAAAGATGCACTGCGGCTTTGGGGCTGATGTCGCGTATGATAATCATGCGCTTATCCTCGTACAGCTTTTCGGACGGAATTTCGTTAGCGATTATTTTACAAAATATACAGTCTTTCATACCCCTATTGTACCGCGCAAATTAAGGATTGTCAAGCATAGATTTTGTGCGTTTGCAGGTTTTTACTACCTGTACGATAACCGCAACCATACCTATCAGCGCAAGTGAAAAATCTATAACACACATTACCGACATAAAAATTTCTAAGGATTTAGGGCGAACGAGTATTGCTGACGGATAACAATAACCTCTAAAAGCACACCATGTACCTAATAACAGCCATACGAATATCCATAAAACAACTACGCCGATTTTAGAAACCGATTTATTGTTTTTATGCCGATAAAAAAGTATACCGCCTAGTACAAAATAAAACACGGCACAGCTTAGCATACATAAGAAAATTATACTAATTAAAGCACCAACCATACCGTAAAACTGAAAATACGCTATCATACTTATGCTGTTGACTATAATCAAAAACGCCAACACAACCATAAACCTTTGAAAATGGCTAAGCTTATATTTTTTAATTTCTTTCTCCATTTATCACCTCGTATATGTTGCACTTACTTAGTATATTTATTATAGGTTAAGTTTTCATTTGTGTCAATAGTTTTTTAACGCGCAGCTGTCCGTTAAATTGCGGGGTCAGCCGTACAACAGTTTATTTTTTTGCGCGTGCCGCGTACCTAGATGTACGCAAGCGCGCAAAAAAATAAAGCGTAGTGCGGATCACCCCGCAATTTAACGGACAGCAAAAAAAATCACAAATCTAATTACCAACTCATAAAATATCTTGCACAGTTTTGTATTATGTGGTACAATAGCCGTTGGGAGATTGTTTGTATGAAAAAATCCTATACTATTGCGGTTGTGGGCGCGACGGGCTTAGTCGGGCGTAAGATGCTAGAAGTTATGCAGGAGCGCGGCTTAGCGGTTGATAACCTTTATCCGTTTGCTTCGGCGCGCAGTGCGGGCAAGGTTATCCGTTACGATAACCGCGATTTTACTGTACTTGAATTAACGGAAGAAAACGTAAAAAAACATTCATACGATTTTGCGGTGTTTTCGGCGGGCGGCGAAACTAGCGGCACTTTTGCGCCGATATTTGCTAAAACGGGCTGTGTGGTGGTGGATAATTCCAGCCGCTGGCGCATGGACAATTCTGTGCCTTTGGTAGTGCCTGAGGTAAACGCGGACGCTTTAGCGGGACACAACAACATTATCGCCAACCCCAACTGTTCTACCATTCAGGCGGTTGCCGTGTTAGGCCCGCTGCATAAAAAGTACGGGATTTCGCGCATTGTGTATTCTACGTATCAGGCGGTTTCGGGCGCGGGCATTGCAGGCTGTGAGGATTTAGAAAACGGCGCGAAGGGGCTGCCGCCTAAAAAGTTCACGCGTCCGATTTACGCTAATTTAATTCCGCAAATCGATGTGTTTTTAGAAAACGGCTACACGAAAGAGGAAGAAAAAATGATATTGGAAACGCGCAAGATTTTAGCGGATGAGGGCTTGCGCATTACTGCCACTACCGTGCGCGTGCCGGTTTTTAACGGGCATAGCGAAAGCGTAAACATTGAGTTTAAAAAGCCCGTAACCTTGCAAGGCGTGTTAGAAACGCTTAAAGCGGCAAAGGGTGTGGTGGTAAAGGAAAACCCCGCAGACTTCCCTACTCCGTTGGATTGCAGCGGGCGCGACGAGGTTTTTGTGGGCAGGGTTCGCTTAGATTCGTCGGTTAAAAGCGGCGTTAATCTTTGGATTGTAGCCGATAATATCCGCAAGGGTGCGGCGACTAACACGGTGCAAATCGTGGAGGAATTGATAAGGAGAAGCGGCACATGAGTTTATTTAAGGGCAGCGGCGTTGCGATGGTTACCGCGTTTTCGGACAGCGGCATAAACTACGGCGCGCAGGAAAAAATTATTCAGCATATCCTGCAAGGCGGAACAAACGCGATTTTTGTTTGCGGAACCACAGGAGAGCCTAGCACCATGACGGCGGCTGAGCGCGAAGCTTTACTGGACTTTACTATCAAGACGGTAAATAAGCGCGTACCTGTGTATGCGGGCAGCGGCGGCAATAATACTGCCGAAACCGTGAGGTTTTCGCGCCGTTGCCAGGATATCGGTGCGGACGGGCTGATGGTAGTTACCCCCTACTACAACAAATGTACGCAAAACGGTTTGGTGCAGCATTACGCGGCAATCGGTGAGGCGGTTAATATTCCGATTATTGCCTACAACGTGCCTGGCCGCACGGGTGTTGATATTAAGCCCGAAACGGCGGCGCGGTTGGCGCAAATCAAAAACATTCGCGCTATTAAAGAGGCTAGCGGCGATATTCACCAAATATCCGAAACTATGCGCTTAACGCAAGGCAAGCTAATCACGTACAGCGGCGACGATTCGTTAACCTTGCCTGCCGTTGCATTGGGCGCGGCGGGCGTTGTATCGGTTGCGGCTAATGTTATTCCCGATAAAGTTAGCCTTTTAACTAAGCTTGCGTTAGACGGAAAATTTAGCGCGGCAGCCAAAGAACATTTTGCCGCTGCCCCGCTGATGAAACTTTTGTTTTGCGAGGTTAATCCTATTCCTGTAAAAAAGGCTTTGCAGTTTTTAGGCTTTGATGCGGGTATTCCCCGTTTGCCGCTTACCGAAATGGAAAAGGAAAACGCGGTTCTGTTGCATGCGGAAATGCAAAGGCTAGGGCTTATAAAATCATAAAAAGGACGAATGATATGATTAAGTTGTTTTTAGTCGGTATCGACGGAAAAATGGGGCGCACGATTTGTAAGCGCGTTTCCGAAATTGACGGATTTGAAATTGCGGGCGGGTTTGATAAAATTCCCGACATGGATTATAAGGTTTTTACCGATATTAAGCACATAGATGCGCCGTTTGATGCGGTGATTGATTTTTCGCGCCCCGAAACACTGGACGCGGTAATTAAAATTGCGGACAAGTTTAAAAAGCCTACGGTGATTGCCACAACGGGCTATTCGGACAAGGATTTGGCGCGTATCCGCGAATTAAGCAAAAAAATCCCTGTGTTTTTATCGGGCAATATGAGTGTCGGTATTCATATGATGCGGCGGCTTGTGCAAGAGGCGGCGCAAAAGCTTTGGGGCGAATTTGATATCGAAATTATAGAAAAGCATCATAATCAAAAAATTGACGCGCCTAGCGGTACGGCAAAAATGTTGGGGCAAACCGTGCAGGACGCCGTTGGTGGAAAAGCAAAATTTATCTACGGGCGCGAGGGCGCGGACGCTAAAAGGCAAAGCGATGAGGTTGCCGTTCACACGGTGCGCGGCGGCACGATTGTAGGCGAACATGAGGTTATTTTTGCAGGCAACGACGAAGTAATCACTGTTTCGCACGCTGCCCTATCCCGCGCGATTTTTGCGGACGGCGCAATAAAAGCGGCAGGCTTTTTATTAAACAAGCCCGCAGGATTATACGAAATGAAGGATATGATTGGGTAGTAATTACAAAGCATGAAATTTTTTTAAGAGGTGTATTATGGAATTTAAGAAAAACTTATTATATGAAATTTATCTTAACGATAACGATAGTTCCGATTTGATAGATATTGGCTTTTTCATTGCACAAGATGATGAATATGCCGTTTTTCAGTGTGTAAGCCATGACGGTCTTGCAGGCGGTTTTTTGCTAATAAAAATTGAAACCATATGGAATTTGCAATCTAATACCGTTACCTGTCAAGGACTGCAAAAACTAATAAAATATCACAAAACTACTTTTGAAAACCTTTCGTTCAAAACAAAAAATTTGAAAAAAGAGTTTCTGACACTTGCAAAAGATACTCGCGGCATTGTGGGGATTGAACTTAGGGATTCCGACAGTATTGATTTATTTGGTTTTATTGAAAGTATCTCGGACGATTATGTAACCACCTTAGAAATTACAACTGACGGTTATCCCGACGGAAACGGACAATGCAGGTTTTTTGAAATTACAAAGGTGTCTATGAATGCCAACAAGCATAGAAAATACAAGCTGCTGTTTGAAATTAACAGTAAGTAAAAAGTCTACATGGAAAATGAGAAGAAATCAACTTTATGGGATTTTAGCCACATATACTGGGATAAGGATTGAGTGTAATGACAAAACAAGCGTGTATAGAATATATTGCCCCTATATTAAAAGCAGATGGATATCTAAGAGAGAAGAATAGTTGGTATAAAGAAAATGGGGATATGTTATTTTGTATACAAATTCAAAGTTCTCAATGGGCTAAAGACGACTATTTTTGTAATCTAATGATAAGCGTTAAAGGCTATTTTGACCCGATAACAATAAAAAAGTTAAACTATTTTTCTTATTCGCCAGGTTGGATAATTTATTTAGGGCTTTTTAATGGTTTATTGGTTCAAGAAAATATTCCACCCTCTGTATTTCTAAAAAAAGCTCGGTTTTTTTTCGACACACTTTCTTCTAAAGAAAGAATCAAAGCTTTATACAAAATGCAAAAAAAACACAGCACGCAATTTCGTGGCACTGAATTTCGTGTATATTGTGAATCAAAATTCACAAAAGAAGAAGAAAAAAGACTCCATGCCGAACTGGGTATGGCATGGAAAAAGTGGGGTGCGCAACAAAGATTCTTTGAGAGAATGAATGAAAAATGGGATTAATTTTTTTATAATTTTACGTCTAATACCACTACCTTGCCGCCGGGTAAATCTAAGCTTGATATTAGGGCGGTTTCGGGGTCGAATTTTTCGGTTCCTAATGCTTTGGTGCGTTTTGCGCCTTTGGGAAGCTGCACGTTGATACGGGTAGCTTTTTTTGCTTTTAGCTTGGCGGTTAAACTGCCTTTTCGGATATTCCACGACATTTCGGTAATTTCTACGCCTGCGCGTGTTAAAAAGCCGTCTATGCTGCCCTCGCTCATTGCCGACGGCACGGCGGGCAGCAGCTTAATGGTTTGCGAGTCGGATTGCACCAGCATTTCCTGCAACGCGCCCGTAATGCCCATATTAGGCTCTACGGTGTAGCTTGCCCATGTTTCGATTTTGCCAAAGCCTATGCCGCGCCAATCGGATTCGGCAAAAATTAAGTTATTCATTGCCATAGCGCGAACCGCCGCCGTAAGGCTTTCGATGCCGCCGTCCCCATCGCCTAATCTTGCGGAAATGCTTGCAAAGCGCGTTAGGGTTTGCGCGGTTTGATTTTGCCCCGCCAAAGGCAGTTTCTTTTTGAGGGTGTTTTCGAAAGCTTTTTTTAACTCGGGGCTGCGCTCGTCTACCTCTACGCCCGGAAATACGGGGTAAAACTGTGCGGTGGAGGCGGAGGCGGGATTGTCTTGGTAGCGCACGTCGCAGTATTCGCTTACCGTATTATCGTCGGATATTTGGTAGCGCGGAATGCGCGTAAGCATATCTTTCCATTTAGGAATGTCGGATTTGTTTGCGCTAGCCGTTTCGCTGCCCTCGACAAGATTTTTTAATAGCTCTTTAATGATAGCAAAATCTATTGCCGAATTGCGCGCTACTTCCATAGTTTCGCCGTTTACTACATAATTGCCCGGCGTGGTATCGGGAGAATATGAAGGGCTTGCCTCGTATAAGGAATCTCCGCGCACCTTTAAGAAGTTTTCGTAAAACATCGCCGCCTCTTTCATAAACGGCAGGGCGCGGTCTTTTAAAAATTTAACATCGCCCGTCATGCAGTAATACTCGTAAAATAATTTTGATATCCAACCCGCCGCGCCGGTGAAATGAATAACGCGCGGCTCTACCGACCCTAGCACGCCCGTGCCGTGCGCCATAACAGACGGAACAAAAATTCCGCGACAGCCGTATAGGCGCGACGCGTTTTTGCGCAAATCGTTTATCACGCTTTCGTAATAGGTAAATACGCTTAATAAATATTCGGTAAGGTTGCCTGTTAAGCAATGTCCGTAGATAGTTTGCAAGCTTCCTGCCGCCGTAATTTGGCTGTTTTGCGCCTTGAAATCGCCGCACCATAAACCGCACGGCGCAAGCGGACGCGAAACGGGACTAGAACCCGATATCATTAAATAGCGGCCGTATGCCCAAAGTTTTTCTATTAAGGCGGGCGGCATTTCGCCCGTTTCAAAGGCACGGGCAAGCAGCTTGTCGGCGTACTCGTCGCGCTCGTCCGCGCCTAAATCTAACTCTGCGCTGTTAAACAATTTATTGTGCAAAGGCGTATGCTCTTTTAGCAGCTTTTCGTAAGTGGATTTAATGGACTTTAATTCTAGGTTTAATTCTTTCCATGCCTTTTCGCGCTGAGTTTCTACAAACGGTTTTAACAGTACCAACACCTTGTCTGCGCCCTTTATGGTAATGCCTGTGGGTGATACTACCTGCGAACCGCCGTAGTGGTTGATAAAGGCGACACAGCCGAATTCGGTAGCGTTATCTGAACGCGCCGAAAAATACATAAAATAATTTTCGTACTTAACGTTGATGCCGTCGGGCAGCTTAGATACGGCGGTAGGCGTGCGCGCATTAAATTTGTCGCGCATATCCAACGAAAACGAAACCTCTATACTTTTAGGGCCTGCTTTGGTAATTTCGTAGGCGATAATCCCCTTGTCGCGCGATACAAACAAGCTGCGCTCAAAACGCGTGGTTCCGTCCTTAAAGGTAACGCCGACTTCGCCGTTTTCCATATTTAAAATACGCGCGTATTCTTTAACGGGCTTATCGCTGCGCATGGACACTTTAAAATCGCACAGCGGCAGCGGATACGCCAAAACGGGACGAAACCCTTTTTGGATTAGCCCGTTAGAAAAGATTTTCTCGGCATCGCGCGGCTTGTTGTCGTCTATGGCTTTGCGGACAGCCGTTACCTTATCGGCAACGTCTTGTAATACGCCGACTTGTCCTTGCCACCATAAATCGCTGTGGTTGATTAAAATTACGTCCTCGCCCGGTCCGCCCGATACGGACGCGCCGATTACGCCGTTGCCCGCAGGGAGCCCTTCGCGCCACGTCGAACCCCACCAACCTGCGGGTGCGGAGAATTTTAATGCGTTTTTCGGTTTTCTGATTGTTACCATTCGTTGTAGAACCTCGTACTTTCCACCATATTTTCGTGTATTTATTTTATCAAAAATAAAGCGTCTTGTCTAGTTAAAAACGAACCATAAAGGGTATGAAATGTCAAAAAACGCATATTTTTTTAAAAAAATACGCGTTTTTTATGATTTTTGTTTTTTTTAAGAGTTTTAGGGTTATTAAAAATTTAGATTAGCAAGCATTTTTGATACCTTGCAGACGGCTAAACTACAGTGCGTAAACGGTAAATAATGTTGATTTTAAGACCGTCTAAGGCGGGGTAGAAGTTTGCGTCTAAAATACTGCGGATTTCGGTAACGTCTTGCAGCATGATATTTTTAGCCTCGAACTGCTCTTCAAATTGAAACTCCATGCCTAGCGTTTGGTCAAATTCGATACAGATAAACGGCCCTGAGTTGAACGGTAAATAAAAGGTTAAGGAGGGCGCGTTTTGCAGATTTACAAATTCGTATTTTTCTAAGTCGTTATCCTCGACATCAAATATTTCTTTATTGTTTGCAAAGCTGAAAGTAAAATTGCGCATATTTTGCGTGTTGTTTACGGTAAGCACAATGCGGCTTTCGCGGTGTTCGGTATGGTAAATTACGCGGTTGTTTTCGCGGTCGGGCGTTACCGACGGCGTTAAATTTCCTAACCTGTTTGAAATGGTTTTTTCATGCACGCGCGTTTCGGCGTTCCAACTCATGCCTTGTATATGCTCCGAAATATAGCGGTACGCTTGACGGTCGCGTACTTCTAAGGTAGTTCTTGCGGCGGTTTGCGCATCGTCGGCGTAAACCAAATTTAGCGCGCCGTTGTAAAAGTAGCCTTGCATGGTGGCGGGGTTAGAAACTATTTTAGCGTGAAAGCCGCCCGTATTTATGGAGGCAAACAGCAGTAAGCACAACGACGCAATAAACGTAACCACCGTTATGCCTAAGCGGTTTTTATAGTTCCACTTAACTTTTTCTTTAAAGATTTTTTTAGAGGTAACCGAAGTAAACTTGCCTTTTTTGGCTCTGTCCTCTACCATTTCGGTTACTTCTTTTTCGTAGCGGATAGAACGCGCGGGCAGCTTTTTGAAAGCCGCGTCTAATTTGCGCTTTAAAAAATCTGCATACGGCAGTGCCGCGCCCGCAAGCATTGCAAACAATATAAGCAATACGGGCAGCATTACAAACGACGTAACAACCGCCGTCATATAGATTGCCGCGATAAACAGCGGCATAACGATTACGGTAGGCCAAACGTATAAAAGCATCCGCTCTACACCGAAATTAAATTTACTTTTAAACTTAGCTTTAATCAGTGTAGAAATCAATAAAACGGTTAGCTGTAAGGCGGCTAAGAACGTAAATAAATAGCTTATAGCAGGTGCGGCGAAAGCTGTAATAATAGCCGCAAGCGCAACCAGTAATACGTTTCCGCGCACTACATCGTTGGCTTTAACCATAAACGATTTTTTAAGCAGTACATATATCAGTACCATAATTGCGCCGAATACAACCATCGCGCTGATTACCACACCGACACTCATAAAGTTAAACGCGCCGAACGCGCCCATAGTAAATACGCCAAACCCTGCCATAAACAGCGACGCAACCAAATAAACCAAATATAGCGCGGCTAACGCGCCGACTATCGCCAGCAACTGCAACAACGCGCCCAGCAGTGCTTTAACGGGGCTGAATGCTTTCTTTTTGGCGTTTACTGCCAAAACCGCAATCAGCAATCCGATTACTAAGCCCGACAACAACATTGCCAAAAGCGTAGGAAAGGACGCGGTAAAAAATCCGTAGTAGTTAAAGTATACGCCCGTCTCCCCTGCGCTTTCGTCGGAAAGCGCGGCAAGGTTAGCGTTGCCGAAACAGCTGATTACGGTACTCATAGCCTCTGCGTGGGCGCGAACGACGTTTTGGGAGAGGTTGTCCGCAGTATCCAGCGGTGTGCGCTCTACCCTAAGCGCGCCTATGTTTGCAAAGCTTAAAGCAGGAATGTTTACGCTTTGGGCGGCCGCGCTGCCCGTTGAGTCTTGCGCAGTAAGCGAATCGGTAAATGAGTTAAGGCGCACAAAGCTGTTGCCGCGTGCAAATTCTGATAATGCTTTGGACGCGTTTTGCGAAGCATCGTACAGCACCAACGGGCCGCGATTGCCGCGCGCGTCAAAATCGGCGGCAAGCTTAATGCGCGAGGTTACCTCGTTAAAGCCCTCGAATTGGTGTAAAAAGGTGTATAGCCCCAACGCGTGCTCTAAGCCTGCATCGCAAAATACAATCAGAACATCGTTTTTAACAGCGGGCTTGCCTTGTGCCAGTGCGCGTGCATGCCCGACCGCCGCGCCTGCAACCGCCGCCGCAGTAGCCTCCGGCCCGATAGCGTCGTAGCGCACAGTAAGCATTAATACGTCCGCATCGGCTTTTCCGCCTAGCGTATCGGTGCCAGGAATATATACGGCAACATTTCTAACCGTTTTAGCCACATACGCGGCTTTTTCGCTTCGGGGCGAAATGCGGTTCATGGTTTCGGAATCGGCTTGCGTGCTTTGCACGGTAAGCGTCGGCATAGGCGCGCTGTCCGCGTTGGTGCGGATATCGGCGCGTTCTACGTCTAAATCGTCTATATAATGTTCGGCATAAGCGATATGCCCGTCCGCCAGCAACGCGTCTGTAACAACCGCCAGTGCGCCGCTTGCGTTTAAAACGCGCTCATTGCCTACGGTATCGGTAATAGCATTGCCTGCGCCCTCTAAATATAGGGCGTTGCGCGTGTTAAATGCGGAAAGTTCTTTGCTGAAATCCTGCGCATCGGCAATAAAGCCTGTGTCCAGATTTTTAGGCGCGTTTGAACCCGCAGCGGTAATAAAGCCGAATACCAGCGTCAACACCACAAGCACTGCCATGATAGGGTAATAAATTCTTTTGAATAGTTTCATTATTGCCTCCGAATCGCATTCGTTTGAAAAACGAAATTACATACCCTACTATTTTAGCACACTAAGCAAAATATTACAAACTTTTTTACGCAAGTTTTTAAAAAAGTGTACATTTATTATTGGAAATAGAACCGTTGCGTTTCCTTTTGGGGGGGGCTTGTGCATAAAACGGTTGCGTATCATAGCGGTTTAGTAGTATAATAGCGGTGTTATGCAAATATTGGTGTTGGTTGGAATATTGTTGGATTTATTGATAAAGCGCAAGGTTTCGCGCGGGTATTTGGCGGATAAGTACGAAATGAGTCCGCGCACCATAACGCGCTATGTGGACACGTTGGGCAAAGCAGGAATTCCTGTTATATCGCGGCTTGGAATAGGCGGCGGTTATTATTTGGAGGACGGCTATAAAATTGACAGATTGCTTTTTGATGATGCTGAACGCGCAAGAATTGCCGCCGCGCTGAACGCTACTTTACATAACTTCGGCGATGACTTAAATCAAAAGATTTTAGATAAACTTACCTAGCCGTGCGGCAGCGAATGGAACACGTCTTTAATGAAACTATTGCCCTATAATCTGAAATGCCGATAAATTTTTTGTGCGGAAAGCACCTTATTTACATAGGCGCGGGTTTCTTTAAAGGGTATTTCGGTTAATCCCCTATCTATCCAGCTGCGCACGTTTCCCTCTCCTGCGTTGTAGGCGGCTATTGCATCGGCTTCGGAGTTAAATTTTTCTAACAGATACGATAAGTAAAACACGCCTAGTTGAAGGTTATAGTGCGGGTCCGTAAGCTTTTCTTCGTGAAACGCAACGTTTATTTTAAGGGCGCAAAAACGGGCGGTTTGCGGCATAAGCTGCATAAGACCTACCGCCCCTTTCGGGCTTACGGCGTTTGGATTATAGCCGCTTTCGGCAAAAATTACGGCGTGCACCAGCGGCGGCGGAACGGAATATTCCGCAGAAATGCGGGCGACTGTATCGCGATAGCGGCGCGGATAGCGGATACAAAGCGCGGTATAAAATAACAGCAGCACCGCGCTTAAAACAGCCAAACTGCGCGTAAACCAAAGATTTTTGCTCATAGGGATAGTATACGGAATGTCAGCAAGGAAAATTACGAAACAATTCCTGCGCTGCTGTTTTTAATTGCCCGCGCGGGACATCGGTGTTAACCGTGTAATCGCACAGCGCGGCTTTTTGAGTGTTATCCATTTGCGCGGCTATCATGCTGCGGGCAAGATTTTCGTCTATATGGTCGCGCGCGCACAGCCGTTTAATGCGGCTTTCTAAGCTGCAAACCGCGCAAACCGTAATGGCGGCAATATGCGCAAAACCGCTTTCAAACAGCAAGGCTGCCTCTATAACCACCAGTTTTTCGGCGGCGATGTTGATTTGACGGAGTATTTCCGCAAAAATCAGCGGATGTGTGATGCTTTCTAGCTGCTTGCGTTTTGCTGCATCGGAAAAAACTATTTCGCGCAAGACCGCGCGGTTAAGTGTGCCCTCTTGTGTAAGTGCCTCGCTAAACGCGCTTGCAACCGCCTTATAACCGCTGCTGCCGTGTGCGGTGATTTGCCGCGCAACCTCGTCCGCGCTGATACAATGCGCGCCTAAGCCGCGCCATATATCCGCAACCGCGCTTTTGCCCGCAGCAATTCCGCCCGTAAGCCCGACTACCGTTTTTTTAGCGTTATTTACACTCATACCACGTCTTTCCCGTTCCTAAATCCGCTACCAGCGGTACTTTTAGCTGCGCCGCGCTTTCCATACAGGTTTTAAGCAAGGCGGCAACCTCTTCTGCCTCCTCACCGAACGCATCTATAATTAATTCGTCGTGCACTTGCAAAATAAGCTTAGATTTTTTATTTTTAAGCGCGTGGAAAACCTTAACCATAGCAATTTTGATAATGTCCGCCGCCGAACCTTGCAGCGGCATATTCATAGCGACACGCTCGCCAAAAGCACGCAAATTAAAGTTGGGCGATAAAAGCTCCGGGATTTTGCGGATTCTGCCGAACATGGTTTCGGCGTAGCCGCGTTTTTTAGCCAGTGCGACGCTTGCGTCTAAATATTCTTTAACGCCTGCAAAGCGTTGGAAATAGCGGCTGATGTAATCCTTTGCGGTGTAGCGCGAAACGCCCAAATTTTTTGCCAGGCCGAAATCGCTGATGCCGTAGATAATGCCGAAATTTACTGCCTTTGCGTCGCGGCGCATGGCGGGCGTGATATCGCTAAGCGGTACGCCGAATACGCGCGCGGCGGTGGCGGCGTGGATATCCTCGCCGTTTTGATACGCCTCGATTAGCCCTGAATCCGCGGATAAGTGCGCCAAAAGCCTAAGCTCTATTTGCGAATAGTCGGCGCTAATCAATACGTTTTGTGTGGATTTAGGGATAAATGCGGCTCTTAGCAGCCTGCCCTCTTCTTCGCGCACGGGAATGTTTTGCAAATTAGGCTCTACGGACGAAAGTCTGCCCGTAGTGGTAAGCGTCTGCTTAAAATCGGTATGTACAACGCCCCGTGAATCCGCCGCGCGCAAAAGCCCTTCTACATACGTGCCGTTCAGCTTAGTTAAAAAGCGGTACGCTAAAACATCTTTAACTATCGGATAGCCGTCCTCTATCTGCTCTAAGATTTCGGCGGCGGTAGAATACGTTCCGCTTTTTTTAGGGTACGGAATTTTTAAATCCTCAAACAACACCTTGCCCAGCTGTTTGGGCGAATTAACGTTAAAGGTTTGTGCGGCGGCTTGCTGTATGCGTTCGGAAAGCGCGTGCGCACGCGCAGAAAAATCCGTGCCCAGCTTGGCAAGCTTGTCTACGTCTACTTTAAAGCCCTCGCGCTCCATGCGGAATAAAATGTCGGTAAGTGGCAGTTCGATTTCGGTGTACAGCCCCGTCATGTTCAGTGCGGACAGTGCGCCGCTTAAAACGTCTTTTATATGCAAAAGCCCTGCGGCGGGCGCGGTTTCGCTTGCGCCGTGCGCGGCACATAGCTGCGCGGGCGTTTCGTACGGGACGGACATATCTACTAAATACTGCGCTACCTTAGTATCAAAATAATTGACCAGCGTACTATGCTGTGCGGCAAGCTGTTTTTTTAGAGTTTTTGCACCGTGCACAATTTTTAAAATTTCGGGGTTTTCTAAAACGGGTTTAAGTGCGTCTGCCGCGTGCGCGTAGGAAATCCCCTCGTCAATTAGCGTTTGCGCTAAATTAACTGCGTATTCGGTGTGCGGTTCGGCGGCTATATGCAGCGTTTTTTCTGAAAAACAAATTGCCGCAGTTTTTTGAATTACGTTAAGCGCGTCGGCTAGCTGCGCGGCAGTATTAACAGAAATAACGGCGGCGGGCGAATATTTTTGAATGATTTCGGCTGTGCTGTCTGCCCCGTCTGCATCTATAAACAATTCGCCGCGCTTTACCAGCGTTTTAAAGCCGTTATCTATAAAAAAACGTTTTACCGCGCTGTTAAACGGGTACGGATATGCGCAATCGCACGGAGTGCAGTCAACAGGTGCGGCGGTGTCTATTTGCGCTAATTCGTACGATAGGTACGCCGATTGTCTGCCCTCGAACAGTTTATCCTTTAATTTACCTGTGATTTGGTGCAAGTTTTCGTAAACGCCGTTTAGGCTGTTGTACGAATTGATAAGCGAAAGTGCGGTTTTATCTCCTACGCCCGCAACGCCGGGAATATTGTCGGAGGAGTCGCCGCAGAGTGCCTTATAATCTATTATTTGCGCGGGAGTTAAGCTGTAATCCTGCTTTAAGCGGGCTTCGTCGTATACAACGGTTTCGGAAAGCCCGCGTTTAGTAAGCACTACGCGCACATTATCGTCAATTAATTGTAGGGCGTCGCGGTCGCCCGTTATTATATAGACGCGGCGGGTAGGGTCGCATTTGGCTGCCGCGCCGATAATATCGTCTGCTTCAAAGCCTGCAAGCTCTAATATTTTTACGCCCATAATGTGCAGCATTTCTTTTAAAAGCGGCAGCTGAACCGCTAATTCGTCGGGCATTTTTTTGCGCGTGGCTTTATACCCTTCGTATTTTTTGTGGCGAAAGGTAGGCTGCGGCAAGTCGAATGCGACAGCTAAATATTTAGGGCTGAAATCCGTAATCGCTTTAACCAGCATGTTGGCAAAACCGTATACCGCCTGCGTAGGCGTACCGCTAGCGTTGGTAAGCGGCGGCAGCGCGTAAAACGCGCGGTTTACTAAGCTGTTGCCGTCTATCAGTACAAAAGTTTCTGCTGCTTTATTCATCTAATAGTTTATCCTTTAATTCGTTTAAATCGCGCAAGCCTTGCTCTACCTCTGCACGCGGAAAATCTCCCTCGTCTAAACGCTCGTCGCTGAGTGCGTTAAGCCGCTGATACATAGCTAAGCCCGTTTGATACAATGCCTCACTCGGCGCGCGCTGAAATTCGTCAAACAACACGTTTTCTGCCTCGTTTATACGCCCTTCCGCCAGTAATGCGTCTACTAAATAATCTATGCCGCGCCCTTGCTCGTCTTCGATTTCGACAAACAAATCATCATTTAATTCCTTGCGCGTAAATATCTTAGCCAAAACCTTTGCGGTGCCTCCTATCAGCAATTCTATAAAATCCATGCTTATATAGTAACACGCTCTGTATTAAAAGTCAACAGGATAATTATTTAAAAAGTTTGACAAACGGTTTTTTTTAAGGTATACTGATAAAGATAAAGTTAGTCTGAAAGCAGTGTTTTGCTGACGAGTTGACTTGCTTTTCAAGGACGTATGGCCATTTGGCGGGCTTCGGCCCGACCGTCAGCGTCCTTTTTTTTAGCGCAAAGCATTTTGTATTATATACGAAAAAAAAACCATTCTGACACAGCGCGCCCGGCAAGAGAAAATATTACTTGACAACCGCCCTGCCCTATGGTAAAATGAATTTACTAAGTTGCGAGGTAGTATGAATATAATAATCAATACAGAAAGCTTTTTAAAAGACCCTAATAAATATTTTGCAGAGGCAATCACCTCTAAAAACACCATAACGGTTAGCACTGCTCACGGCGATGCTGTTCTATTAAGCGCGGACAAATACGCAAAGTATGAGGAGTATGAAATCTTAGATATTATTCGTCAACGCAAAGCCGACATTGCAGCAGGGCACTTTGTTACGTTAGAAGAATTTGAAAAAGCTATGGACGATAAAATTGCGGAGTGGAAAAACAAATAATGCAATATAAAATAAGATTCTCCGTGAAAGCTTTGCAAGATTTTAAAGAAATTTACGATTACATTGCGTTAGATAATCCAAGCATAGCCGAAAGCTATACAAACGAATTGCGGGAGCGAATCAAACATTTAGCAGATTTTCCTTATATGGGAAAAGAAAACGCCACTGGTGAATACCGCAGAATTATTAAAAAACCTTACATAATACGCTATGCTGTAAATGAGCAAGCAAAAACTGTTGAAATTATTTTTATTCGCCACGAAGCACAAGAGCCTTACGAAGACTAAACTTTTTTGCGGGCGATTAGGGCGATGTCATGCTTATATAGTAACACGCTCTGTATTAAAAGTCAACAGGATAACTATTTAAAAACTGTGCCGTAAAGAAATATTCCGCTTTCAACTACTTCTTCCTTACTGTTATAAACCGTTCCGCGTCCGTGTCGTTGGTCGTTTTGAAAACTTCCCTCATAACGACCGCCGTTGGCATCATACTCTATGCCGTGTCCGTGTCGTTGGTTGTCTTTAAACTCTCCCTCGTAGCGGCCGCCGTCAGAAAAATATTCTATACCGCGTCCGTGACGATTTCCGTCCTTAAACTCGCCCTCATAACGGCCGCCGTTAGTAAAATACAGTATACCGCGTCCGATTATTTTATTGTTCCTAAACTCTCCCTCATAGCGGTGACCGTTGGCAGAATGCTCTATACCACGTCCGTGTTTTTCGTTATCCTTAAACTCGCCCTCATAACGGCCGCCGTCGGCATAACACTCTATGCCGCGTCCGTGTCGTTGGTTGTCTTTAAACTCTCCCTCGTAGCGGCTGCCGTCAGAAAAATATTCTATACCGCGTCCGTGACGATTTCCGTCCTTAAACTCGCCCTCGTAGCGGCCGCCGTTGGCAAAAGCAACCTTGCTTTGAGTTGTATGAAGTGTTATATATGTATTGTAATTAGTTATTGCTTCTTGCAAAATGAAAAGAGTACCGCAATGACGGCATATTCCAGTTTTTTTGCTATCATCAACCTCTACATTTGCACCGCATTCGGTGCATTTGGCAGCAACTAATGCCATGACGAACTCCTTTACCCGCCAAAGGCGAATTTCATTACGAAGTAATTTCACAAACGGTTTCATTTTTCCCGACAGGGAAAAATTTAATTGAATAATCCCGTAAAAATAAACATTTACGGGATTATTGTTGGTGCCGAAGGTCGGGGTCGAACCGACACGGTTTCCCGCATGATTTTGAGTCATGTGCGTCTGCCATTCCGCCACTTCGGCACGGTGTGCAGTATGATAATCATACCATATGTTTTTTAGTTTTGGCAAGTGTTTTAGGTGAAAAATTTTATTGCGTCGTTAAGGAAACACGGTATTTATAAAGTGTTTTTGTTAATCGCGGCTTTTTAGGCCTTCTACGATGTCTAGGCGGTTTATGCGGCGGGCGGTGATAAAGCCCATGATTACGGCGATTGCGGCTACGATAGCGGCGCAAATTACATAGGTTAGCGGATAAACGGCGGCAACCAGTACAAAATTGGCGGACGAAAACGCGCCCCTTATAACATGCAGCAGCAACCAGCCGCACAAATATCCAAACGGCAGTGCGCACAAAATTTGCATAAAGGTTTCTTTGGTGTGCGTGCGCATGATTTTAGCGTGCTTATAGCCCAGTGTTTGCATCAGCATATATTCGCCCTCGCGGGAGTTAAGGTTGATAAGCCCCACCGAATACAGTACCGCAACGCCTAAAATAAGCGCGCAGATAATCATAAACATAATTAACACGCGGACGGTATCCATAATGGAGGAAAAGCTGTTTTGGTCGTCAAGGGCGGTGCTAAAAGTAATGTTGTTTTGGTTTAGGTATTCTGTAAAGCTTTCTGTATTTTGCGTGCGCATATACACGGCGTTATAAAAGCGGAATAATTCGGGCGGCGCGGTAGGGTTTAAGGCTTGCAGATATTCGTAGCTTGCAAAAAGGCTGATTGCTATGGTTTGGTCTATCACGGCGGATACACGCAAATCCTGATATACCGTAACGCCTAACAGCGGGATTTCTGCGCGCAGCGTATCCCCTGCTTTTACCCGCCAAAGCCGCGCGTGATAGCTTGGAATGATAATGCCGCTGCTTAAAAGTTGGGTATCCAGTTTAAGCTGATTAAACGATTCTTGCTCTACTACGGTTAGGGTGCAAACCATATCGTTTACGCGCACCCTGCCTTGCAGCACCTTTGCGTATTCGGCGTCGGGCGGAATTTCTTCTATAAACGGCAGCTCTTGGCTAAACGGCTGTACGTTAAAGCCTAGTGAAAGGGTTAAATCGTAGGCGGCGAAATTATCAAAATATGCGGTTTGTACGTAATCGATAGAGTTGTAAAAGCCCAAAGACAGCGTTAGCAGCGCAACGGTTGCCGCAATGCCCAGTACGATTGCAAAAAATCTTCCTTTACTGCGCAGCATGGTTTTAAGCGTATAGCGTGAGTTAAACGAAAGCCGTTTCCACAAAAAGCCTATGCGTTGGGGCAATATTATTTTGCCGCCGCGCTGTTCGGGGCGCATAACCTCTGCCGGACGTTTGCGCAGTATTCCAAAAAGGGCGCAAATGCCGGGTATTAAGCACACTACAAAAGCCGCGATGATCGAATAGCCCCACAGTGCGGGATAAAACGTATAGCCTAGTAGCGGCAGCGTAAAAATTTGCGAAAATATTAAAATAAGTATGCGCGTTACCAGTATGGTTGCCAGTGCGCCGATAAGCGCGGCGCATAAAAAAAAGATTAAAAACTGCCCTAAATATATAAGCAATATTTGGCGCGGAGATGCGCCCAAAGATTTATATACCGCGATTTGCATGCGTTCTTTTACGGCTATGCGCCGCAGTACCACGTACACCACCATGATTACTAAGCACGCAAACACGCCGGGAAAGATATACGCAAACGTGCGGGTTTTATTGTTTTGTTCTTGATATAATTCGTAGTTGATTTGCTCGGTTTGTTTGAGGGTGAATACGGTGCCCGAAGGCGCGCGCACATCGGAGGGGTTTGGGCTTAATGCCAAAAGCTCGTTAAATCCCCCGTCGGAGAAAAATTCGGCGTTTACGTAAACGGGTGCGAAGGCTTTGGGGTTGGTCATCGGGCTTCGTTCGGATTTAGATAAATAGATGTATTCGGGCGAACCTACCAGGGCTGTTACGGTTAGGGTTTGTCCGTCTGCGGTAAGCGTATCGCCTATCGAAAGGTTCATTACGCGCGCGCTGTTTGCATGCACCGCGCATTGGCTTGCACCGATAGGCGCAGCTCCTTGCAAATAATATAAATCGTTTATGCCGGAGGTGATAGTAATTATGCGGTACGTTGCGCCCGATGCTGCGCGGCGGTCGGAAACGCGGCGGCCTAGTGCTAATTCAACCGCGTCTTGGTTGTTTAGAGTTGCAACCGCGCTTTCGTCGAAGGTGCCGTAAAAGGTAAGGTCGGCGTAGTTGTATTCGGTAAAGTATTCTAGGGCTGCCTCGTCGAATCGGTAGGTTATGGTAAACAGCGTAACAAAAAAGCCTACTCCTACGGCGACAAGCAGCGACGCGGTAATCAGCAGCGCGATATTTTTGCGCATTTTTCTAAATGCAGAACGGGCAATTTTATTCATGTGTCTCCAAATCGGGCTGTTGCAAATTTGAGTGCAAGTTGTACAACAGTTTGTTTTTTTGCGCGTGCCGCGTACCTAAATGTACGCTGGGCGCGCAAAAAAACAAAGCGTAGTGCAAATTGTGCCAAATTTGCGACAGCCCTACCATTCTACTTCGGATACGGGTATCGGCGTGTTTTGCTGTACGTTGGCGATTTTTCCGCTGCGCAGGCTGATAACGATATCCGCTATGGCGGCGATGTTGCTGTTGTGTGTGATTAGCAGTACCGATGTTCCGTTTTGCTTGTGTATGTTTACTAAAACGTCTAACACCTTAATGCCCGTGTTTAAGTCTAGCGCGCCTGTGGGCTCGTCGCATAATAAAACTTCCGGCTTTTTAGCAATGGCGCGCGCAATGGATACGCGCTGCTGCTCGCCGCCCGACAGCTGCTTAGGAAAGTTATTCAGACGCTCTGAAAGCCCGACTAAATCCATAGCGTTTCGCGCTTCGCTGCTAGATATGCCCGCAAGCTCGGTAGAAAATTCTACGTTTTCCAGCGCAGTTAAATCGGGTAAAAGATTATAGCTTTGAAATACAAAGCCGATGTTTTTGCGCCGAAATTCGGTCATTTGTTTTTTGTTTAAGCGCGTAATGTCTTCGCCCTTAAACAGCGCAGCGCCTGCGGTGGGTAAATCCATACAGCCCAAAATATTTAAAAGCGTAGATTTTCCCGAACCGCTTGCGCCTAATATGGCAACGATTTTGTTGGGAGGAATCTCTAAGTCTATACCGTCTAATGCGGTAATTTTAGCCTCGCCTTCGCCGTAGGTTTTAGTAAGTTTTTCAATCGTATAAAGCATATAGTAACTATACAAAATTTAAACTAAAAATGCAACCAAATCGCAGCGGCTACCCCGCCACTTTTAGTTGTTTTTTTTAGAAGTTATTATTAATTAACTAACTTTAAAAGGTTTAGACGCACGGGCGGGCTCAAAAATGGGTTCAGCCGTGCAACAGTTGCTTTTTTTGCGCGTGCCGCGTACTTAGATGTACGCAAACGCGCAAAAAAGGCAAGCGTAGCGCGGATCAACCCGTTTTTCAGCCCGCCCCGTTTTTGTCGATGAAGTCTATTGCTTCCCCGATGGTGCGGATATTGGTGGGCATATCGATATCAAATTTTTCGGTTACCCAAAGCCCTAAATCTACAACGTCTAACGAATCTAAGCCTAAATCGGCAAAGGTGGAGGCGGGCTTAACGTCCTCGGGTTTAATGGTTTCTTTAAATTCCGCTAAAAATTTTGCAATTTTTCCTAGGGTGTCGTTCATGCTTTTTTTCTCCTTTAAATTTAATTGGCCTATAATAAAGCCGCAAGGCTATTTTATCATACCGCAAAAGCACCCGTCAACTAAACTATGGATGATTTTTAGATGAATTTTGCACCCTTTTTGCATCCTATTTGCACCCTTTTTTTGTGTGCAAGAATGCGGGCAGATTGGCGGATATATTGTATATATTTAGTATAACATATAAATCACAATTTGTCAAGCTTTTTGGGGGGATGGGCAAAATTTTTTTATTACTGTCTGAATGGGGGTATGGGCTTTTCTTTCCACCCCGTCAACTTCGCGTCAATGGGTCGTTCGTTCCTCACTCCCCGCTTTGGCTAAAAACACGGTGTGTTTTTGCGGCTAAAGCCGCCGCGTCGCGCCTGCAAGAGGGGAATTTTTTTGTGGCTATTTATTTAATAACCACCGCGCGCCTATAAGAAGGGAATTTTTTTGCGGACTTTTTCAAGTAAGGACAATCATTGAGGAGAATTTTTTTAGTCGAAATTCGTCAGTTGTCATAAATCCTCCGAAAAGTCTTGACTTTTTATTTTTTTAGCGTATACTATTAGTAAAGTCATGTGTGTGCTGGCATAGTCACCTGTTCGCAGGGTTTAGAGGTCAGTGGTGGACCACATGGCTTTTTATATTATGAATTTTTAATTGTATAAATTGTTCTTGATTGAGTTTTTTAATTTTGTTTTGATTTTTTCATTTGTGCAAATTGTTAAAATCTTATGTATTTTACGTTTACTTAATAGTATAGAAATCTTGCACTCATTGGAAAAAAACTCAAATATAGGCATAATGTTATTACGTATAATAGACTTGTACCTTTCTACGCTTGCTTTTTCCCATTCTATAAAGCTTACTTGTTTACCGAAAAAGGTTTGTTGTATACCGTTTTCTGAAAAGGTTATTCGGGTAAATGCTTGCTTGAAACAAATAAAACATATTAGCCACGGAGGCACTAATATAAAACCTACAAACAGCGATACAAACAAAATAAGGTCTTTATCCCACCCTCCGTTTGGTAAGGTTATCAATAAAAAAAATCCTAAAAATAACATACAAATCGCGCTTATGCCGCTTGCTAATCCGATAAACACATTGTTTTTTAAATATTTGATTTTTCTGTTGGATTTTAATTCTAGCGGCATGATTGTTCTCCTGCCTTATGCAAATTCAGTGCGCGCAAAAATAGTTGGTTGAGTTGCGTGTATTCGGTTTTTGTTTCTTTGGGTAAGGCTTGAATTTCTTGTTTTATGGACACTAAACTATTTTCTATAAACTCGTTTAAAACGGCTATTTTGGGGATTTCTCCGATTTCTGCTAACGACATTTTCTTTTTTAGCAAGTCGCTGACTGCGGGCTTAACGCTTTCATCAAGCATGGTGTCTGCTAAAATAGCAAACTCCATAGGCGGAGGACAATTGTTTTTTAGTATCCATTTGCAAGCCAAAATCGGCCTTATCACGTAAAAGTATTTTTTCGCCCGAACCGTTTCGCCTTTTAGATAGGCGCGATAGTTTCCGTCTGCCATGTTGAGGTAATGATACAGCCCTGCTTTTTTCTTGAAGTAGTCGTTTACTATACTTTTAATTTCTGCAAAAAACGGGGTTGTTTTATATATTATCGGCGAATTTCCCCACTCGAACAATGTCGGATTTGAGGAGTGAAGTAACCGCAGTGTTTTATCTAAATCCCATCCGTTTATATCCAAAACCGCATCAATCGGATACTCTACAACGTCACGGGTTTTATCAAGCCGTAAATAGTAATCGCGTTCTCGAATATAGAAAAAGCGGACATCATAATCGGAGTCGGGCGATGCAAAGCCCCACGCTCTTGAACCCGACTCAACTGCATGAATGATTTTTATGTTTTCTGACTTTTCTATTTCGGTCAGTTTTTTAAGTATAGTTTCTCTCATGTGTTTGCTTTATAGTGTGATTGGGGGGATTGGCTTTTCTTTCCACACTGTCTGAGTGGGGGTATTGGCTTTTCTTTCCACCCCGCCCCTAACGGGGCACCCCTCAAGAGGGGAATTTTTTTGCGGATATTTATTATAAAATCCTTAGCCGAAATTTGTCAGTTGTAAGTTGTAAGTTGTCAATTGTTTCCAACCCCTCCCCTGTGGGATAGTGGGTATTTAAGTCATGAATTCGGAGAGTTTTTTGAAGTATTTGTTGATTTTGGCAACGGATTTTAGTAGCACTTCCCGTTCGCCGGGGTTTAGTTGTGCGGTGATTTTGCCGATAAGGTGCGCGTGAAAGCTTTCGTGCCGCTCGTTGACGGTTATGCCGCTTTCGGTTAGCGAAATTTGTACGCTGCGCGCATCTTGCGCGGATTTAATTTTTTCTACGTAGCCTTTTTGTTCTAGCTTTTGAATGGCTACCGTAATAGACGGCAGTGTTACGCCCGTTAACGCCGCAAGCGCGCTTACGGTGTTTTGCTCTGGCTCATTTTTGGCTATCGTTTCAAGCAAATGAATTTCACCGATAGATAAATCCTCGCTGCCTGCACTTCTAAGCGAATGCTCTTCGCATTTTACAATAAGGTTAAACGTATCGGTTAACAGCGCGTTTAGTTCTAACTCTAACGGCATATATATATTACTCTCCTTTCTTTGCGGCTAATTCGGGCGCGCCCTCGATTTCAAAATGTGACGAAACAATTTTATAGCGGTTCGCGCCGCTTTTTTCTAGTTTTTCGGGGTTTGTAAAGTACAGTTCGATTGCGCCGTGCACCGCAACCCCTAAAAGGCTTTGCATAGTAAGCCGAATTTTAATTTTAGCAAACGGATTTAACGCACAAGAGGTGTAAAAGTCGCTGTCTTTTTTGGTAATCAGATTTACCACTACCTCATTTCTGTGGTCGGTTTCGTTGTAGAGAATCAGCGAACTTGATTGATTTAAGCACGGGATAAAATGGTATTCGGTGCCTTCGAAGCTTGCAAAGGTAAAGCTTGAAAACCGAATTTCTCCTATTGCCTTTCCTTCTACCAGTGAAATAGGAATTTTAACGGTAAGAAATTTATACGCGTCTACCGTATCTTGAATATTTTTTGCGTCTATATCGTCTTGTTTTAGATAAAACCTAAAATCGCCTGTTTTATGCAGCCTTTCGATATAGCGCACAGACTCGTCGAAAAGCAGCATATGGTCTACAAAATCTATGACCGTGTAATTGGCGGCTAAAAACTGCATGGTTTGAAACGCGCGCAGTTCTTCGTTGGTTTGGCGGTTAATCGCGTTGTAATTAAGGATTGAAAAGCTGAAAACCGATTGAACCACAAACGCGGCAAAGGACATGAGTGCCGCTACCAAAGCAATGCTTTGCTGCAACTCGAACGCCTCGATATAATACGTGGCAAAAAACGCAATAAGCAGTAAGCCGAAAACGGTAAACCAAATAATCAGCATAAAGCGCAGATTTATGGCGCGTTTTACTTGCGCATTTTTAGGCGGTTTTTGGGGTTTTGGGGGTTTATTATTTTTTTGATTGTCGCTGTTCATTTTTACGGTATTATACGTCTTTATTATAAGTCTAAGGAAATCAGTTTAAGGCTGGGGTAGCTTCCGTCTTCAATCAGCCAAATATCGGCGTTAAAGTCTGCAAAGGTAGAGGCGGTTTGCATTTGCGAGGTGGTTTTACGCATGGCCGCTTGGGCGGGCGTTTCGGGCGAATCGGCGTATGCCGTCATGCCTACCGCTCCCGTTACAAAAACTCTCTTTATGGTAACTTCCATTTCAGTCGAATCGTACACTACCACTTTGCCGTCAACGGAAATTGTTTCTATATCGTAGAAAGAATCTCCTTCGGCATCGTATGAATAAATGGTTATATCGGAACCTTGCAGCAATACATACTCTTCTTGGGAGGGGTCTGCCGCAAAAAGCTTTTCTAACTCACTTAGGTGGGTTTGGCCTTGACTGGCTAAAACCAAAGTATCAATTTTAACGGTTCTGCCGCTTGCGGAAAATTCAATAGCGCGGTTTTGTATAAAGCGTATATCGTACTTAAATATCTCTGGGTCGTCCCACCCCATAGCGTCGGGTGCTTCGTCGAATAACGCTTGCGATACAAAGGTGTTAGCGCGCTCGTTGTCGTAAAAGCTGCTTTTAATTTCGCCTAAAACGCCGCTAACTTCCGGGTTTGCGCCGATAGCAATTCCGCCGTTGGGAGGAAAGCTTGCGCCCCACTCCTCTTGTCCGCGCATACCTAAGCCGTTGATGATGCTAACTACCACCGTGTTTTCAATGATGCCCGTAGTCGGCGCATTGGGAGGCGCATTGTTAGGCGTTTTGTGGTTGTTGCACACCACGCCGCCCAAATAGCCCTCGTAGTCGTAGGCGGTGGACATTACGATATTTAAAAAGCAGTTGCGGATAATTCCTTCGTTATCTTGTGCAATTGCGCCTGCCCATGAGTTGTAAATAACGGGCCTGTCGATAGTGCCTCCCGTAACCGCTAAATTCATAACGATACCTTCGGGCATGATGGTTCTGAATAAACCTACGTTGGTAGTAAGCGGTGCATCGGGGTCGGGCTCGTCAGCGGGCTCGGTGCTGATGTCGGGGCGCTCGTCGCGCTTGACGGTTATGGTGCGCCCCATGCCGTTTAATACGCCGTTTAAATCGCCTAAGCTAATCCAATCGTCCAGCGGTTCGTCTATGTCGTCAAACGCTACGATATCTTGTGTTAAATAAAAGTAGCCGTCAATGGATTGACTGGGGTTTTCGGGCTTTAAGGCGCGTAATTCGGCGTTTGTGGAAATTGCCGTAGGCGTTACAACTTTTATAACCGCTTCTTCTTTTAGTTCGGGGTTATCGTCTGAAATTACACTGATGGTTGCTGTGCCGACAGCTTTTGCGGTAACTAAGCCCGTGTCTGCGTCTACTTCTGCTACGGCAGGGTTGTCTGACTGCCACGAAACACTGGGGTTATCCGCAAAAACCGGCTGTGTGTCGGCTTCAAGTTGAAGGCTGTTAAACCCGGATAGGTCTATGGCGGCGGGAGTAGTTGCATCTTTAATAACTAAGATTTTTTCGTAATGGTTTAAGCTGATGCTTGCCAGCGGTACGGGTTCTACTTTGATAACGCAAGAGGCGGTTTTTTTGCCTATACGTACCGTAACGGTAGCTTCGCCGTATTTTAAGCCCGATACATCCGCGCCTAATACGCCTTCTAGCGGTTCAACCACTACGGTGGAGGTGTCGCTAGACGTCCATTCTGCCTCTACGTCGTCTGCCGCAGCGTCTGGTGTAACTCTGACGCGTAAGGTTGCGCCTCTGTTAAGCGAAATGGTAACGCTGGTAACTGCTTCGTCGCCTAGCGTAATTTGTATGCTTTTAATTCCGCCGCACGCCGCTATTGCGCCCGCGCATATCACAACTAAGCATAACACTAGTAAAAACCTGAACTTTTTCATAAACTCATCTCCTATTTGTAAGCTTAGTATATTCTAACACGAACAAAATTACTTGTCAAGGCTATTATAGATAATTTATTTAACTATTTATATTTATATGGGGTCTTGATTTTATTGCGGGGTAAATTCGGTTGAGTTTTTTTTAAAATTGGTATATACTGATTGGTAATGAGAATTTTGGTTGTAAACGACGACGGCATAGAGGCGGACGGCATTCATGCGTTGGCAAAGCCGTTTTTGGCGGATAACGAAGTTTTTATGATTGCGCCCGTGCAGGAACGCTCGGGCTTTTCGCATTCGGTTACGATTTTTCGTGATATGGTGTACCGCAAAACAAAGCATTTAGCCGAAAGCTACGCAGTAGACGGTACGCCTGCGGACTGCGTAAAGCTGGGGCTTATTCATTTATTTAAAAACCGTCTGCCCGATTTGGTGCTGTCGGGCATTAACAGCGGCCCGAATTTAGGGTCGGACATCATGTATTCGGGTACGGTGGCGGCGGCGTCGGAGGCGGTGTTTTTGGGTATTCCTGCGATTGCGGTTTCGTTAGGCACGTGGGAGGCTGACCAAAATTATTATACGGCGGCGGCGGATTTTGTTTTTCGCAACCTGTGTGCGCTGTATCATTTGGCCAAAAAATACGCGGGCGAAATTCTTTTAAGCATCAACTACCCTTGCACGGCGGATTTTAGGGGCGGCGTTTTTACCAAAGCGGGCATTAATTGGTACGACGATTATTTTGACGAAGGCGCGCAAGGGATTGTTCAGTTAAAGGGTCAGCCCGTGCAGCATAAGCTAGACGAAACGGACTGCGATGTGGCGTGGGTTAAAAAGGGCTTTGCCAGTATTTCGCCTATCCGCATAGACCGCAACCATTACGAAATTTTAGAACATTATAAGGATAAAGTGGCGTTAGAATAGATGAAAGTAGTTATTGTAGGCGCGGGCCCTAGCGGTTTAATGGCGGCGGGGCTTATTAAAAGCGGTGCGGTTACCGTACTGGAAAAGAATGAAAAGCCCGGAAAAAAATTGTATATCACGGGCAAGGGGCGTTGCAACGTAACGAACCATTGCACGCCTAGCCGTCTGCTTGAAAGCGTTGTGTCTAACCCTAAATTTTTATATTCTGCCGTACACCGTTTTTCGCCGCGCGATGCGGTTGGCTTTTTTGAAAATGCGGGCGTTCCGCTTAAAACTGAACGCGGCGGCAGAGTGTTTCCGCAGTCGGACAAGGCCTCTGACATTACTGCCGCGCTTACGCGCCACGCTGTCGCGCACGGTGCGCAAATCCGTTACCATGCGGAGGTAAAGGAAATAAAAGCCGTTTCGGAGGGCGGCTTTAACGTGGAGTTAACGGGCGGAGAAAAGCTTTTTTGCGATGCGCTGGTTTTGGCTTCGGGCGGCAAAAGTTACCCCGCTACGGGCAGCACGGGCGACGGCTACCGTTTTGCCGAAAGCTTAGGGCATCGCGTAATCCCCCCGCGCCCCGCGTTGGTGCCTATCCTTTTGGACGAATGTGTACAAGCGTTAGAGGGGCTTTCGTTAAAAAATATTACGGCGGGCGTAACGGGCGCGAACAGCAAAATTCAGCCTGTTTTCGGCGAAATGCTTTTTACTGCCAACGGGGTTTCGGGGCCTGCGGTATTAAGCCTTTCAAGTCATGTAAGCCGTGCGGGGTTTGGACGCGGCGCGAAAATTTGTATCGACTTAAAGCCCGCGCTTAGTGAGGATGTTTTAGATTTAAGGCTGCTGCGCGAATTTGAAGCGGCAAAAAACAAGCAACTAAAAACTGTGCTGCATACGCTGATGCCTAAATCGTTAGCTGTTGGCTTTGCGGTAAAAGCGGGAGTAAACGCCGAAATGCCTGTAAACGAAGTTACTAAGCAGCAACGCGGCGCGCTTATACGCACGTTAAAAAATCTAACCTTTTTAATAAAGGGCTTAGACGGCATAGAAAAGGGTGTGGTTACGCAAGGCGGCGTAGATGTTACGCAGCTGCGCCCTACCGACATGGAAAGCAAGCTGATAAGCAATTTGTATTTTGTAGGAGAATTGTTAGATGTTGACGCGCTGACGGGCGGCTATAATATTCAGATTGCCCTGTCTTCGGGATACGCGGCGGGTTTATCCATAGAGAATAAAAATAGGCAGTTGTCTCAAATTTGAGGGCAAGTTGCACAACAGTTTAATTTTTTGCGCGTGCCGCGTACCTAGATGTACGCAAGCGCGCAAAAAATTAAAGCGTAGTGCTTTTCAAGCCAAATTTGAGACAACATAAGGAGAGAGATTTTATGCGGTTAAATATAGCTATCGACGGCCCCAGCGGTGCGGGAAAAAGCACCATTGCCCACATGTTGGCGGAAAAATTAGGCATTGTGTACCTGGATACGGGTGCGATGTACCGCGCAGCGGCGTTAAAAACGCTGCGCGCGGGTATCGGCGCGGACGAGGCGGACGCCGTTGTATCGCTGCTTGCGCAAACCGATATAGATGTGGCTTACGAAAACGGCGTGCAAAAAATGCTGTTAGACGGGCAAGACGTTTCGGAAGCGATACGGGAACACCGTATTTCGCAAATAGCGTCCGACGTTTCTAAAATTCCGCAAGTACGTGTGGCGATGGTGGAATTACAGCGTGCAATTGCCGCTAAAACCGATTCGGTTTTGGACGGGCGCGACATCGGAACGTATGTTTTACCGCATGCCGCGCATAAGTTTTACTTAACCGCCGATATTGCCGAGCGTGCGCGCCGCCGCTATAATCAGCTTACGCAAAAGGGCGAAAAATGCGACATCGAACAAATTCAGCGCGATATTGCCGCGCGCGACCATAACGACATGAACCGCGCATTTGCGCCGCTTAAAAAGGCGGACGATGCTATTGAGATTGACTCTACGCATTTATCCATAGACGAAACGGCGGAAAAAATGCTTGCATGGGTTACGTCTGCGCAAAAAAGCGGCGGCGGCGAAAGCGCGGTGCAAACGCCGCAAAACGATAAAAAAAAAACCGTAAAGAAGAAAAAGAAAAAAAAGGATAAGGGTGCAGGCTTTTTTAGAACTTTGTTTTTTTATTTGATTAAGGCTATAGTTTATCTTCCGCGCAAGCTGCTCTACCCCGCTAAAATTATCCATAAAAAGCGGCTGCCCAAAAAGTCGGCGCATATTGTGGTTTCTAACCACTTGTGTTGGAAAGACATTATACATCATGTCTTTACCCTGCCGCGCCGCCGTTCTATCGTTGCCAAACAAGAGCTTGCTAAAAGCCGTTTTATTCGGGCGTTCCGCAAAACGGCGGGAATTATTTTTATAGACCGCGAAAATCCGTCGTTGGAATCCGTGCGCGAGATTTTAAAAACCTTGAAGCGCGGCGAGCCGATTTCGATATTCCCCGAAGGCACGCGCAACAAGGATTCGCGCGAACTATTAGAAATTAAGCCGGGCGCGGGCGTTTTTGCGGTTAAAACCGGTGCGCCGATTATTCCTGTAATGGTGTATAAGCGCGCAAAGACGTTTCGCAAAAACTATCTTTATGTGGGTGAGCCGCTGGATTTAAGCGCGTATAAGGGCATGCGCTTAACTAGCGAGCTTACCGAAGAGATTACTGCTAAGGTTCGCGCCGCTATGCTGCGCACTATGGAAGAAATGGACGATTACGTAGAAAACAAGCGTTGGAAAAGAAAAAACAAAAAGGCGGTTACAAGCGATGAAACTACTTAAATCTGAGCATTGCGGCTTTTGCTTCGGTGTGCAAAATGCGGTTAATTTGGCGATGCGCGCCGCCAAAGAGCACCCCGACAAAAAGGTGTACACGTTAGGCAAGCTTATCCATAACGAAACGGTTACCGAAAAGCTTGCCGCGTTGGGCGCAGCGGAAGCGCAAAGCCCCCTCGATATCGAAAACGGCGCGGTAGTTATTATCCGTTCGCACGGCGTCGGGCGCGATGTGCTGGAACAATTGCAGCAAAAGGATGCGGTGATTATAGACGCCACCTGCCCTTTTGTAAAAAAAATTCAGGACAAGGCGCGGGAGTATCATGCAAAGGGCTTTCAAATAGTTATACTGGGCGAAAAAGGGCATCCTGAGGTTATCGGCATTAACGGTTGGTGCGGCGGTCAAGCCGTAATTATCAATTCGGAGGCGCAAGCGGAGGCACTTTCGGCGTATGAAAACGTGTGCGTTGTGGCACAAACCACTTTTTCGGCCGAAAGATATAATGCAATTGTAAAAATAATTCAAAAACTACAACATAAATCAGTTGAAATTTTCGACACAATTTGCTATACTACTTATGCACGGCAAAAAGAGGCTTATACGATTGCCAAAGAATGCGACGCAGTACTGGTGCTGGGAAGCCAAAAAAGTTCTAATACTTTAAAGCTTTTTGACATCTGCAAAAGCGTGTGCGAACGTTCGTATAGGATAAGCCAAGCAAGTGAAATTAAAAAAATCAAATTTAAAGCGTCCGACAAAATAGGAATTGTTGCGGGCGCGTCAACTCCTGAGGAGTTGATTACGGAGGTAGTAGAGTTAATGTCCGGTAAGTTTAAAAGCGAAGTACAAAACGCAGAATTTATGGAAGCGTTAGAAGAGTCGCCTGTTGCGCTGCGTGAGGGCAAGCGGATTAAGGGCACCGTTATTATGGCGGACGAAAAAGGCGTTTCGGTAAACATCGGCCACAAAAAAGACGGCTTTATCCCCAATGATGAAGCCTCTTTGGGCGCGTATGACCCCGAAGAGTTTGTTGCGGGCGCAGAGGTGGAGGCGTTAATCGTTTCTACTAAGGCTAACGAAAGCGGCTGCATTATGCTTTCTAAAAAAAGCGTGGACGCTGCCAAAGAGGGCGACAGACAGGTAGAGATTATCCGCAACGGCGAGCCGTTTGAACTGGTTATGGAAAAGGATACAAAGGGCGGCTTGCTTTCTAAATTAGGCAACTATACCGTGTTTGTTCCTGCCTCGCAGGTGCGCGAATCGTTTGTAAAGGATTTAAAGCAATTCGCGGGAAAATCGCTGCGTTTAACCGCTATTGAAATAGACGACCAAAAGCGCAGGATTGTAGCCTCTGCCCGAAAGCTAACGGAGGAAGAACGCAAAGCGCGTGAGGAAATTTTTTGGAACGCTGTTAAGCCCGACGTTATTGTAAACGGTAAGGTTAAGCGTATAACTAATTTCGGCGCGTTTGTTTCGGTAGACGGCTTTGATTGCTTAGCGCACATTACGGATTTATCGTGGAACCGTCTTAAAAGCGCGGACGATGTTGTTAAAATCGGGCAAAGCTACGACTTTTTAGTGCTTTCGGCAGACCGTGAACGCGGACGTGTTTCCCTATCGTACCGTTTGCTGCAAGCCCACCCGTTTGATGTGTGTATCGAAAAATATCCCGTAGGTTCTAAGCTGAAAGGCAAGGTTATGTCTATACTGCCGTTTGGCGCGTTTGTAGAGATTGAGGCGGGCGTTGAGGGGCTTGTACACGTATCGGAGGCCGCGCACAACTATGTAAAAAGCGTAAGCGAAGTTGTTAAAGCGGGCGATGAGGTGGAGGTTATGGTGTTATCCATAGACCCCGACCATAAAAAAATCAATCTTTCTATTAAGGCGTGTCTGCCCGATGACGGCACGGCGGAGGATGGCGCACGGACAGAGGACGGCGCGCAAAAAGGCAAAGGCGCAAAGAAAGGTTCTAAAAAGAAAGGCAGCGAACCTGGTGCCGAATGGGTGGAGGACGCCTCGAATAATCCGTTTGCGGAATTACTGCAAGATTTAGAGGTAGAGGATAAAAAATAAAGTTTTAGCAAGCTTAAATAGCGGCTGTCTTACTCGGGCAGCCGCTTTTATTTTGGGGTAAATAATACAATCCATTGTGATACCTCTTAGGTTGTTGATAATAAGATTATAGCATGAAAATTTTTATTTGACTTAGGTTATAGGTAAATCCTATGCTTTTCTTTCCACCCCGTCTGATTGGGGGTATAGACTTTTCTTTCCACCCCGTCAGGCTTGCGCCTGCCACCCCTCAAGAGGGGAATTTTTCTAAGGCTTTTTATTTAGTAACCAACGCGCCTGCAAGAGGGGGTTTTTTTAATGGTTAATTCTTTATCACATTCAGGAGGGGGATTTTTTGTGGTTTATTTGGTTGACAGTTTTTAAATATTATTTTAGAATTAAAATTACTACAATTCTTAGGAGGAAGTAAGATTATGAAAAAGTTTACGGTGATACTGGTATCTATGGTGTTGTGCTTGGGTGCGGTTGGCTTACTGGTCGGGTGCGGCGGCGGAACTGATTATGATGATTCCGCTTTGCTTGCACGGTTAGACCAGTTAGAGCAGGATAATGCGGATTTGCAGGGTCAGCTTGACAGCTTATTAAATACTGAGGCTAGAATTTATGAGTTAGGCGAAACGTTTACGTATTCTTTTGGCGGAATGGATTGGTTTAGTATTAAGGTGGAGATAAATCCCGATAATTTACCAAATTTCCGCATGACGCTAACAAACCTAAATATGCCTAATCTACCTATGAATGAGTATGTAGCTAATAGATATCGTACGGCGGAAAATAGTTGGGGATCGGGGTTTCTCCTCACTGAAAGCCGCTTAGGAATCAACCAAACACATACATCAAGCGTACCTAGAACTACTGGGGTGTTCAAATTACACACTACTATTTCCACACACCCAACGGAATCCCCTACGCTATATTTAAAGTAGCTTAGCCTTCCCATAACAATCTACCCTTAACTTTTTAAAAATTCCCCTCTTGAGGGGTGGCAACGAAGTTGACGGGGTGGAAAGGCGTTTTTCTTTCCACCCCGTCTGATTGGGGGTATAGGCTTTTCTTTCCACCCCGTCAGGCTTGCGCCTGCCACCCCTCAAGAGGGGAATTTTTTAATGGTCTAACACAGGGGGACTAACACAGGGGGACGGAGTAGTGTGCTGTTTTTTTGGGGGTTGAGGATTGGGGGGTGTTATACAGGCGACACAGGGGGACGGGGCAAAGTGCAAGGGCTTTGGTTAAGTATAGTGGTTGCTAGCACATTCCCCCGTCCCCCAGTTTCGCCTTTGCCGCGTCGCGCCTACAAGAGGGGAATTTTTTAATGGGTTTATTTTTAAATTCTTAGCCGAAATTCTCCATTTTCCATTATCCATTCTCCATTTTTTAAAATCCATTTTCTATTGAAAAAATTTTCCATTTTTTTAAAAGCGTTTTAAAAATTCTATTTCGTGGGTTTTTAGTTCGCGGCATTCGCCTCTGCCTAAGCCGCCTAAGCGGATTTCGCCGATGGCGGTGCGTTTTAAAAAGGTTACGTTTTTGCCTACGGCTTCAAACATGCGGCGCACTTGACGGTTGCGCCCCTCTGATATAACTACCTCTATGCGCGCCTGCCCTTCTTCGGATTCTAAGCGGCGGACTTTGCATTTTTTTGTTTTTTCGCCGTCTAGCTCGACGCCGCGCCTAAGCTTTTCTAATTCGGCTTCGGTGATATCGCTCTCTAAACGTGCGGCGTAGGTTTTTGCTAATTCGTGGCGCGGGTGCATAACGCGGTTTGCGGTGTCGCCGTCGGTGGTTAATAAAATTAAGCCTTCGGTTTCGTAGTCTAGCCGTCCTACGGGAAAAATCCGCTTTTCTTTATACTTTGCGGGCAGATAGTCAATTACGGTTTTGCGCCCTTTATCGTCGGACGTGGTGGTTACGCAGCCTTTGGGTTTATGAAACGCTATGTACAGGTGCTTTAAAATTGGACGCACCTTTTTTCCGTCTAACGAAACCTTATCGTTTTCGGGGTTGATTTCAAAAGCAAGCTTGTCGGCGGTTTTGCCGTTTACGGCGACGCGCCCGTCTAGAACAAGCTGTTCACACGCGCGGCGCGAACCTAAGCCGCATTCCGCTAAATACTTATTGATACGCATTTATACACTCCATTTGTCGGCGATGTCTTTTAGTCTATCCCAAAGATTTAATGAGTCCGCCGATTCTATGGTATACAATTTTGTTTCAAAAAGCAAGCTATTTTGCATGAATACTTGAATACTTCCCGCTTCTGCACCGATTTTTACGGGTGCGGACAGCGATTCGGGCAGATTTAGCTTAAATTGCAGCTGCGCTGCTTCGTCTTTTGTTAGCGGATACCGTATGCTTTCGGGTACGCCGCAGGCTATGCGTTGGGTGCGGCTGTTGCTTACGTTTACATGGCCTAGCGGCTCGCGCGGCGATAAAACCTGCTGCATAGAAAATTCGTTAAATGCCGTTTCCATAATGCGCGCGCAATCTTCAAACATCGGGCCGCAGTTTAGCACGGCGCAAACTACTTGAATATCGCCGCGCGTTGCGCTGGAAACGTAGCAGCGTCCTGCCTTTTTGGTAAAGCCTGTTTTTACGCCGTCGCAGCCCTCAAAGGAGGACAGCAAGCGGTTTTTGTTGGTGATGATGCGGTTATAGCCGCGATCGGCATACGGCGCGTCGGTATACTTTTGGGTTTTGACAATTTGGGCGAATTCGGGGTTTTTAAGCGCGTATGCCGAAATCATTGCCAAATCGTAGGCGGTTGTGTAGTGGTGCGCTGCGTCTAGGCCGTGCGGCGTAACAAAGTTAGAGTTTTTTGCGCCTGCTTTGCGTGCGGTGGCGTTCATTAAATCGGCAAATTTTTCTTTGCTGCCGCTGGTAATAAGGGCTAGTGCTTCGGCGCAGTCGTTGCCCGATTGCAGCATAAGCCCGTACAGCAAGTCGCGCACGGAAAGCTGTTCGCCGCGCGCTAGGTAGATGGACGAACCCTCTACGCCGACTGCGCTGTCGGGAATTTTATGCACCCGCGATAAGTCGGGCGTGTTTTCGATAACCGCAATAGCGGTAACAATTTTGGTGGTGCTGGCGGGGGCGCGGCGGCCGTGTGCGTTGTGTTGGTACAGTACGCGCCCTGTGTTGACTTCTACGCACGTCATGCCGTATGCACTGGTGGAGGGCGCGTGCGCATGGATAGGTTTTGCGGTGTTAAATATGCTTGCGTACAGCGGCAAAAGCAGCACGGCAAGGATTAGTGTAATAAAGCCTGTTTTCAGGATTTTACTTGTGTTTAAACTTATTTTTTGTTTTTGCATGAGTTTTCTCCTTTGGGGGACGTTGCGCCCTTAACTATTGCGCCGACGGTTTGCGGAATTAAGCCTAAAAGTTTATCTAGCGGACTTTTTTCGTCCATGTTTACTAGCTTTATGCTTTTGCCGTCGCTTACTAAAAAGCATATGGGCGCAACCGAAACGCCCGCGCCGCTGCCGCCCGCAAACGGATAGCCGCCTACCGTTTCGGGCTGTGCGCCGTATTCTCCTCCGCCCGTAACAAAGCCCATTGTTACGCGGTTGACGGGGATTATGCTTGCGCCGTCTGCCGTGTAAACGGGCGTGCCGATTACGATGTCTGCGTCTACTAAGCTGCGCATTTTAGAAAACGCATTATCCATTACGCGCTCTACGGGGCGTTCGTTATCGGGTTGTAGCGGGCCGATTATGTTCATGCGGTTTTCTCCTTGATATTGTTTTATGCGTAAAGCGTTTTAGCAGTAAGAGGCATACTCCGTACAAGATATCCGCGATAGAAAGGTACGCTTTTACGTATGCTTGCGCGTCTAAGCGGTCGGCGTTGTATGCGGGCAAAAGGTTTTCGCGGACGTTTTGGGCAAAAAAATGCGTTTTGAGGAACCCTGTAAGCGTGTAAATCAGTATGCGCGCCGACGCAAATGCTATTGTGGTTAAAAACGGGTCGTGCGCCGTGCCGACGCAAACGCTGATTTCTGCCTTTTTTATGCGCAGGTTAGAAAGCAGCGCGGTAACGGCGGAAAAAGATATTTTGGCGCGTTTAGAGGGCTTTGCGCGGCGTTTTTTTGCGGGACTGTCTGTCGGGTTAAACGTGAATTTGCCCTTGTATAGGCGGATACCGAACACGCGCAACGTAAATGCCCCGCCGCCGCTTAACGCGTTTACCTCTACGGAGGCTTCGATACGGATATCGCGGGTTAAAAGGAGTAGTACGGTTATTACAACGGCAAAAAAAACAGGCATAAGTTAGTAAGCCACCTATGCCCTAGTTTTTGGATAACGGGGAGTATTTATACATTTTTAATAATGGAGAATGTCGGCTAAGGATTTAAAAATAAATAGCCTTAAAAAAATTCCCCTCTTGAGGGGTGCCCCGTTAGGGGCGGGGTGGAAAGAAAAGCATAATTACGAATTCAGACGGGGTGGAAAGAAAAACGCCTTTCCACCCCGTCAACTTCGTTGCCACCCCTCAAGAGGGGAATTTTTTTGCGGTCTTTTTCCGCAAAACAATCAATGAGGGGATTTTAAAGGTTTTTTATTTTTTGAGGTTTTCGGCTTTTTGTTTTTCTTTTAATAATAGTTCTTCTAGCTGATGCGGTTTGTAATATTTAATTTTGGCTTTGCAATCTTTTTTCCATTTTTTACCAAATTCTTTGGAGTTCTTTTTGTTTACATAAATGGTTTGGTGTTTTTCCCAACCCGCAAACGCTCCTCCTATCCTATCCTTTTCATAATATACATCATAGCATAGTTCATGCGTTACATATTTTTCACCGATATATGTTACCGTATCGGGGATTACAATAGAGGTTATACGTGTGTGATAAGCAAACGCCTCACTAAAGATACTCGTTAGTTTACTACCGCTTTCAAATATTACGCTAGTTAAGTTTTTGCAATCTTTAAATGCGCCACGCCCGATACTCTTTACAGACTTTGGGATAGTAACAGCGGTTAAGCCTTTGCCTTTAAATTCGCAATCTTTTATTTCTGTTGTGCCGTCGGGGATTACGTAATGACCTGAGTTTTTGGCGCGTTGTTCGGCTTGCATATCTGTTATTTTCTTTTCTACTTGCGGACAGCTAAATGTGCCTGAATAAGTTCTGAATTTGTCTAAAAAATCCTCTTCCTGATTTGCTAGTTTTTCTATTTCTTTAAACTCATCATGTCCGATAGCACATGCTATCGCTTTGTTAAAGTATTTTATGGCTTGCCTGTACTCACTGTATGTTAATGAATTAAATGTGGGGTCATATTTATACTTTTCTGACTGACTATAGCAACTTCTAGCATACCTTATAGCACTGTAAAATTTGACTTTCCGTTCTTTTTCTTGTTCAGCTTCTTGTGCAGCTTTCCATTTTTCTTTATCATATTTTTTGTAGATTTCTGCTTTTTGTTGTTCGTTAGCCACCGTTACGGCTTTTTCTAGATATTCTCTATGGGAATCTCCTCGATAATCCGTAAAGTTATTTGTTTCGATTACAACAAACCCAAACCATCCGCGATAGTCGGCGGGATTATGGTCTATTGCTTTTTGGAAGTTTTGTCTTGCTTTGCCTGTTTCGCCTAACGATAAAAATTCGTTGGCGATGCGGAGGTGGTCTTCGGCTTCGTTTTGCTCTTTGCCGATGATGGTTTTGTGGATGTTTTGTTGGGTGTGGTGGGTGTTGTGGGTGGTGTTGTGCGTGGTGTTGTGGATGTGTGTGATGTCTTGGGTGATTAGGTTTTGTGTGCCGCAGTATTTGCAAAAGATTTTTTGCATGTTTTCTTCGGCTTCTAAATTGTGGCCGCAGCTACTGCATTTTAGCGTTTGTACTTTCATGGGGTGTAATCCGTCCTTTTTTTTTGTGTTAAAAAAAGTATACACCCCCCCCGACGCGTCAAGTGATTTGAGGGGGTTTTTGGGTTTTTGTTTTGGGTTTTTGGTTTTTCTTTTTTAAAATTCTTAGCAACAGAAAAATTCCCCTCTTGTAGGGGTGGCAGGCGCAAGCCTGACGGGGTGGAAAGGCGTTTTTCTTTCCACCCTGTCTGATTGGGGGTATTGGCTTTTCTTTCCACCCCGTCCGCTGACGCGTCCACCCCTCAAGAGGGGAATTTTTCTGCGGTCTATTTTCGTGGGACAATCAATGAGGGGGAATTTTTTAAAGGTTAATTTTTAAAATCTTAGCCGACATTTTCCATTTTCCATTATCCATTATCCATTTTCCATTATCCATTTTCCATTGTTGAAGTTAGTTGATTTTTTGGAGGTTTTCGGCGTTTAGTAGGAAGTCGGGGATTTCTTCGGTTTCGGGGGTGGGTTCGGTTGGGGGGGTGTTGGCGGAATTTTCGGGGGCGTCTTCGGGGATTTCAAACTCGTTGTATAGGCCTGCTTGCGGCTCTTGCGGGGCGGCGAAGCTTTCGTTGAGGATTTTTATGCTTTCTAGCAGCTGCTCGTAGTCGGGCAGTTCGGAAAGGGAGGAAATTTGAAAGCGTTTTAAAAAGCTTTCGGTAGTGCCGAATAACAGCGGCTTGCCTACTGCCTCTTTGCGCCCTACTACCTCGATTAGGTTGTGTTTTAGCAGTACTTGTACCGTGTAATCGCAGTTTACCCCGCGAACCTGTTCTATTTCCAGGCGCGTAACGGGTTGGCGGTACGCGATAACGGCAATGGTTTCCAGCGCGGCGGACGAAAGCTCTTTTTCTTTAATCGGGGTTAAAAGGCGCGAAACCGATTCGGCGTAGTCGGGGTTGGTGCCGAATTGCAGTTTATTATTGTATTGCAGTAAGCGCACGCCGCTTTCGCCGCCGTATTTTTCTTTTAACGCGGCAACGGCTTTATTAATCTCGCTTTTTTGCAAGCCTAAGTTTTCTTGCAGGTCGGAAATTAAAACTCCCCCGCCCGATAAAAACAAAATCGCCTCGATGATGTGCTGTAATTTTTCTATTTGCATAAAAGCTGCACTCCTATTGGAATAAATTTTTTTGGCTATTCGGCATTAACGGCGCAAATGCGGATGTCGGAAAAAATATCCTCTTGAACCGCTTTAACCGTTTGCATTTTTAAAAGCTCTAACAACGCTAAAAAGGTTATGATGATTTCGATTTTGGTATAGTCTGCTTGAAACAATTCAAAAAAACCGATTTCGCCGCGCAGCAGCAAGCAATCGCGTATGTGCTCCATTTGCTCGGCTACGGTGAAAGGCTCTAAATCGATTTTTTTGGGTGCGGGCGCGGTTAAGCCGCGTTGCTCGATTTTTAAAAACAATTTTTGAATGGCGTCGAACAATCCGTCGGGAGTCATGTCGCGCAGTACGATATCGGGGTCGGCGTCTAAGCCTGCGGGCTTAAAAAATATGCCGACGGTTTCGCTGCGTTTCATTTTTTCGCCCGCCTCTTTATACAGCTTGTACTCCTCTAAGCGGCGGATAAGCTCGCGTTTAGAGTCGTCTTCGGAGGCGGCTTCGGCGGCGGCTTTGGGCAAGAGGGCTTTGGATTTAATTTCGATTAAAATGGCGGCAATTTCGATAAACTCGCCTGTTTTTTCTAAATCGGCGTTGCCTAAATCTTGCATGGCGGCTAAGTATTGGTCGGTGATGCGGGAGATAAAAATATCCTCTATGTTGATTTTTGCTAAACGCACCAAATGCAATAAAAGGTCTAGCGGCCCTTCGTAGTCGTCTAGACGAATGTTAAGCGGCCCGCCGAACTCGTTGGGCTCGGTACGCAGCTTTTCTATGTACGCGCTTGTTTTTTCGTCCAACACTACGCTGCGGGGCGCGGGCGGCTGAAAATCAAGGTTTTTAAGCGATTTTTTTCTTACGACATGAAGTCCCAAGGCACGTATACTCCAAAAATTAGTCCCCAAAGTTTTAACAGGCTGGTGCTGATTCTACCGCCTACCACCCGGATTAGATAGCCTAGCGGGTTTGCCCATTCGGGCAGTCTGCCGCCTAATAAACGCTCTATAAGCCCTAGCAGCGCGCCGAAAATGATTAGCCCTATTAAGATGTACGGGCCTGTGTTGCGCATAAATTTGGTAAAGCGGTTGGTGGATTTGGTGGCGTTTTCTAGGATATGGTAGCCGTCAAGCGGAAATATGGGCAGCAGGTTAAATACGATTAGGTTGACGTTTATCATAAGTAAAAACAGAAAAAAGTAATAGAATACGCGCATCATAACGCCGCCGAAGCCGCTTGCCCAAATATCTCCGAAACGGAATATCAGTATGGCGAAAAATGAGGCGAAAAACGCTAGAATAAAGTTTATGGTAACGCCCGCAATAGACACTAAGAAAATGCCTTTGCGCGGCGAACGGAAGTTAAGCGGGTTTACGGGGACGGGCTTTGCGTAGCCAAAACCTACGGTTAGCAGCATGATAAAGCCTATGATGTCGATGTGTTTAACGGGATTTAGGGTTATTCTGCCTGCGAATTTTGCGGTGTAGTCGCCGTTCCATTTTGCAACCAAAGCGTGCGCCACCTCGTGCAGGGTGAACGCAATAATTACCGCTAAAATAAATAAAAGCGTAAATTGGATGGGTTGGTTGGAAAAAATCAACTTAAAGGCTCCTTGTCGGACGGCGCGTAATCGCAATCGCGCGCGATAATGTCTGGATAGGTTTGCGGCTTTACCATATAGCGCGCGCTGCCGTTTTTGCACAGCACTACGGGCGGAATAGGGTTTCGGTTGTAATTAGACGCCATAGAATAGTTGTACGCGCCCGTGCAGAAAACCGCTAAAAGGTCGCCCTTTTCGGCTTTTTGCAGTGCCGTTTCGCCTACAATGATGTCGCCGCTTTCGCAGCATTTTCCTGCAATACAAACGGTGTCGGCGGCGGGAAGATGGGCTTTTAAGGCAAGCGCGACCTCGTAGCGGGCGTTATACAGCGCGTAACGCGGGTTTTCGAACATTCCGCCGTCTACGGCGACATATTTTTTAACATTCGGGATATCCTTTACCGCGCCTACGGTGTACAGCGTTACGCCCGCCTGCGCGGCTAAGCTGCGGCCCGGTTCTACAATCAGGCGCGGGGGGGCAATCTTTTTTTGCGCGATGCAGTCTTTTAGTTTTTGGGCGATAGCGCGGATAAATTCTTGCGCGGCGGGCGGTGTATCGGACGCGGTATACGCAACGCCGAATCCCCCGCCCATGTTAAGCTCGCGCACGGAAACGCCTAAGCTTTTTGTAAGGGCTGCGATAAAATCCGTCATTTTATCTACTGCCCGCGTAAAAAATTCTATATCGAAAATTTGCGAACCTATATGGCAGTGTATGCCTAAAAATTGCAGATTCTTTTGTGCAAGGATTTTTTTAACCGCCGCCTCGCCCGCTCCGTTTTCGATAGAAAAACCGAATTTTGAATCTACGCAAGCGGTTTGGATAAAGCGGTGCGTATCCGCCTCGATTAGCGGATTAACGCGTATCAGTACGCCTTGCTTTTTGTTAGCGGCGGCGGCTGCGGCGTTTAGGGCGGTAATTTCGTCTAGGCTGTCGATGACTACTGCGTGAATTTCTGCCTTAACCGCTTCGTCTAATTCGGGCGCGGTTTTGTTGTTGCCGTGAAAGTACAGCATTTTGGGGTTAAAGCCTGCCGACAGCGCGGTGTACAATTCGCCGCCTGAGGCTACGTCTGCGCCTAAGCCTAAGCGCGAAACAAGCCCGTACATCGCCTTGCACGCAAACGCCTTAGACGCGTATGCGATTAAGCTGTCGGGGTAAACCTCGTTTAATGCGCGTTTCATTTCGGCGGCGGCGTTTTCTATATACGCCTCGTCCATGACGTATAAGGGGGTGCTGAATTCGCGCGCAAGGTCTCCTGCGTCGCAGCCGCCTATAATCAAGCGGCCGCTTTGATTGATATAAAGCGTATCTCTTTGGTTCATACCGATAAGTATACCACATTTTTTTAGGCTGCGTCAAGAAAAGGGCGGTTGTATTACCTGCCCTTTTTCAAGTTTTTTTGTCGTAGTTAGGTTATAAAATAGTTACCATGCGGAGGTCATGTCGTTGATGATGTCTAAATAGCTTTTTCTGGCTATCGATTTTTCGGTGATTAGATTTACGCGGCCTAATTCTTCGCCGTTTAGCCGTACAATCAGCTCGCCTGCTTTTTGCCCTGCTTGGACGGGGGCTTTTAGCTTTGCGGCGGTGGATTCGTATTCGAACTCTTGCTTGCCGCGTTTTCCGAAGTAGTATAAATCGTTTTCGGGCTGAATGGAAACAAATTCTTCTTTGCCGTTTTGCACCTGCACGGGGTCTGTTTGCGTTTCGCCTTTTACGATTAGGCTGCGCGTTTCGTAGTTTGCAAAGCCGTAGTTAAATAGCTTGGCGTTTTCGCCGTTGCGCTCTTTTGAATCGGGCGAACCCATAATAACGCTAATCAAGCGCGTATTGCCGCGCCTTGCGGTCGCGCTTAAACAATACATAGCCTCGTTGGTAAAGCCGGTTTTGCCGCCGTCGCAGCCCTCGTAGGCGCGAATCAGCTTGTTGGTGTTGGATAATTCGGTAATGCGTCCGCCGGGGTGCGTAAGGTCGAACATCCATATTTTTGAGTAGAGGAAAAAGTCTTTGTGGCGGATAAGCTCGCGCGTCATAACCGCGACGTCGCGTGCGCAAGAGTACGCGCCGGGCGCGGGCAAGCCTGTGCAGTTGGCAAAGTTGGTATCTGCTAAGCCTAAGCTTGCCGCCTTTTCGTTCATGCGGACTACAAACTCTTCGGTCGAACCCGCTATATGCTCTGCTAGCGCAACGCAGGCGTCGTTAGCGGAGGCGACTACAATGGTTTTAATCAGCTCGCCCGCTTTATAGACGGTGCTGTGGTCTAGAAATGCTTGGCTGCCGCCCATTCCGTAGGCGTTCATGCTGACGGAAATGTCGGTGTCTAACGCAAGATTTCCTTTTTCGATCTCCTCGAAAATAACGATGAGGGTCATGATTTTTACCATGCTGGCAATCGGCAGATGCTGCGCGGGGTTATGCTCGTAAATTACCGTGCCGGTATGATAATCCATAAGCAGCGCGGATTTTGCCGTTACCGATAAGGTTTCGGGCTGCTTTTCTTTGGTTTCTTGCGCGTGCGCGCCTACCCTTGCCGCAATGCCTACTGCCAACACAATCAGCAGCAGTACGGCAATTAGCGGAACAATAGCCTTTTTGAATTTCGCCATAATAAATAAAACTCCCTTTTGCTTTTGCCACTAATATTTGTTAGTAAGGGGGTTTTTATGCAAGAGGCTTTTATAATCTAGGCTTTGCTTTTCTGTTTTATACTTGACTTTCTTATGAAAAATTGGCATACTTAACATTATAGTAATTTTGGAGGGTGTTTTTATGAAAAAAATGATTGTTTTGGCGGTTACGGTTGTACTGGCGTTGGGCGTATTTGCTTTTGCGGGTTGCGGTAGTAGAGATTTAGAGAACCGCGTTGCAGAACTGGAACGTCAAATTGAACAGGGCCTTAAAGGTGATAGGGGGCCGCAAGGGCCTAAGGGCGATACGGGGCCGCAAGGGCCTGGCGGTAGTGGTTTGGTAGGTAACGATACGCCTGATAAGGTGCATGAGTTAGGTGATACGGTGGCGTATTATCATAACGGGTTGAAATTGTTTGAGATTACGGTGGTTGAAATTCACCTTGAAACACTATCGCCCTTTCGAACTTTTGTGGATATTATTTTTACACCTCACACTTTTGTAGAACCAACAGCATTAGGTAATTTTTTAAGCGCACAATTAATTAACGCAGATGGAACGACTTTAAATAACACAGCTAACAATCTTGATGGAACAACAAAGCGTTTTGCCTTTGCAAATACTCAGCTAGGTGAAAAAACATTGTTTCTTTGCATAAACTCTGCCAATATGTATTTACCTTTTGCTGTTTATAGTTTAACACTTATTGCTTAACTCTCTACAATCTCAAATATAAAAGGCGAATTCCATTCAGCTGTAAAGTCGGTTCCTTGATACCTCTTAATCATATCCTTCCTAATCACCTCATAAAAGTTTTTTAACTTTAACTCCGCTATATAATGCGTTACTACCCCGTTTTCGTTTTTTACCGCCTCGCACTTACTACTATCTAACGTAAACGTATCATCCTTTATCTCTTCCT
>Ga0099364_10000155_pt1 | contig 115896 bp, 91 predicted proteins | sample TergutTh196P3_FD_73070 | JGI IMG/M metagenome (GOLD analysis project Ga0099364, IMG submission 73070) | Microcerotermes parvus P3 segment gut microbial communities from Pointe-Noire, Republic of the Congo - Th196 P3 | ecosystem: Host-associated > Arthropoda: Insects > Digestive system > Gut ...
TGCCCGTGCCCGTGTTTTCTATGACGGTTTCGGTCACGTCCACTCTTAATATCTCGCCAAAGTTTCGCCCCGCGACGCCGCCGACATAGCCGTCCGGCGCGCCCGTGAGCTTGCTCTTTGTTATGGAGATGTCTGTTATGTTTTTGTAGTTTAAAGCCGCTATCGCGCTGATATTCGCGCTGCCCGACAAATCAAAGTTATCTATGCTGATATTTCGCACTGTGGCGTTTGACGGGGCTTCTTCTGAACCTATTGAGGCAAAGAGAGAGCGTGGGAGAGCGGCGCTGTTTGGCAATGTAAGATCGGATATGGTTCTGCCGCCGCCGTCAAAGGTTCCTAAGAACTCATCTCTTACCACATGACCCGTCACGGGGTAGAGCGTGCTGCCCGTCGTCGGGAATACCGCTGTCGTTCCGTTGTTTTGGGTTGTGGTCGCGGTGTAGGGGATCACTGTTCCTGCGGTACGAAGAGCGTTTGCGTTACTATTAGTGGCAGGAAATAGGTGCGTCGCGGCAGACAGCGTGGCGGAGCTAAAGCTGATGTCATTGCCCTGCAGGAAGGTGCGCCCCGCGGTGCCGTTTTTGGCAGCGGAAGTCAGTCGCGATATTTGCTGCATCTGCCATGGGGTATGGATATAGAAAGTTTTATCAGCAAGGATCGTATCAGCGGAGGGAAGATTGACTCTGGTTCGATTCATACTTCCCGTGCCGGTTCCGGCTGTAAAGGTTATCGGGTATACTGACTTCGCGAAGAGCGGATTTACCAAAGCGACGCCACTGAGCGGCGAGTCATTTCCGTTACTGCTGGGTATGCCTATTACAATCGGCATATGAGGATTTGCCGCGAAATTAGCATCTCCTAAAAGCTGCTCTTCAAACCAAAATACCGGGAATGGGAATAGTCTGTCATAGCCGGGCAGCGCATTAGCGGCAAAGCGTCCTTCAACCCTCAAAGATGTCCAAGACGTCCAGTCATTTGTAGCTTCTACATAAAACCCAAATCCAAAGTCAAGCCGTCCTGATTCTCTATTTTCGTTGATCCATGAGGCGTAACCCGCTTCGACGATTACTCCATAGGGATTTAAAAGGTCAATATCAACATAGCCCGCGTTCATATCATTTGGATTTACGAGTCTGCGGACAAACACGCCCGTCGTGCCGTCTGCGTATTTCTCATAGTAAACATATGTATCCGAGTCGTTAAGAGTTAAGGAATCCGTGAGAGGCCAGTCGAGGTTCACGGGTGCTACCGTTCCGATTGGATAGGGATATGGATATGTCGTATTAGTTTGGTTTACAACCGCCGCTTCGGTAAGATTATTTATAGTCCATGTACTTGCCCATGTAGTGTTCCAAGTGCCTGTGAGAGCGCCCGCTGTAGTCCGAAACTCCCTTACTAAATCGAGCGTCGTGCGAGCGTGTGCCGGGTGTGTACCCGTTGCGGGACGGTTATATGTGCCTATGGTTTCGGGCGGCGCGACCGATGTCCTAAACGGTCTTATCGCGTTTTGCCCCGATAGATAATGAGTATTCGCGCCGACCGTACCCGTGCCCGCGAATGGGCGCAAACCGGCTACGTTCACGGTCGTACCCGTTCTCGGAGCGACGGCAAAGTACATCAGGTTATTTACCGTTCCGGCATTGGCGTTACCGACAATACCGCCGACATTTGCCGCTGTGTAGTTAGTTCCCCTCACGGCGGGTCTTGCGGAGGTGGAAACGACCGATACGTCTGTTATCGTGCCGTTATTAGTACCCGCTATTCCGCCGACATTTGTTGTTCCTATTATTGTTATCGGGTGAGTGCCCGGAGTATTGACCGGTTCTTGAGACGTCGTTTGCTGAACGGATGCGCGGGTTATCACAGCCCCTGCGTTATTTAGCCCGGCGATACCGCCCACATTACTCGCGCCCGCGATACTCGCTCTTTCGGCGGCGGGGTTGAGATAATTTTGCTCATCATTGCTTTGCACCGTCACGGCGCGTATAGTGCCGCTATTTTGTCCCGCTATCGCGCCGACGTTGTTGTCGCCGCGTATTCGGGGGTTGATGAGTAAAATATTTTCGATAACGCCGCTCGCGCCGTTTACCGAGAAGAGACCCGCGTCAGAGGCAGCGGCCGCGTCAATAGTCAGATTTGCAATCCATCTCAAATCGCCGCTTCTGCCGTTATATGTTCCCGTAAAAGTGCCCGGTGTTGCCGCGCCCGAAGTTAAGTCAAGCGTCGCGGCAGGATTTGCAATGTGATTTGCGCCTGATACTGTCAGCTCTTTGCGGTAGATTCCAAAATCAATACTCAGCTGTTGTGTGTAGCTGCCGTTCAAGGTGGCGGCGTTTGCGCCAATATTTTGTATATGGCGCGGTGAGCGTATACGCCCCGTCTCCGCAGGAGACGGTGCGTCCTGCGGAGCAAACATCGGGTTGATCAAAATCGGCTGAGCTGTTATCGGGGCTGCGTTTTCGTCAAGGGTAGTCCCCGCGCCCAAATACATTGCCACGCTTATTGTATGAGCGGCTGTATTGCTTCCATTTGAAGTATTCCATAGATTTTCAAAATAGGCATTTGGTATGAAGAGGTGATAATACTGTTCCTCTACCGAGGCGACAGGGGGAACGACCCGCGCCGCAATCCAGTCTAAGGCTGTTTCAATGCCGCCCTCCTCTGCATACACTTTCCAGTCCGGGGTGCCCGTGTCGCTCTCATCTCTGATTCTGATGACCGTGTCGCCAAAAGCGACCGTATAACCCGGCGAGTAGTCTATAAATTCTATCAAATATCCGTCATTTCGCACTGTGCGGATCGAATTTTGCGGCACAAGCTGCAATCCGGCGGCCGGGGTCGCGAAAACACTGCCTGTTCCGTAGCCCCATGTGTTGTTGTCATAAAGCTCGTAGTAGGCTATGCCTAAGCTGCCCGTTTCTCCCAAAATATCTTCCCAGCCCCAAAGAGTGAGCGCGGCGTCTCCAAAAGCGCCGAAATACGCGCCGAATGGATTGTTGTTGGTCAAAACCGGATATGGATAATGCTCTTCATATGTGTTTTTACCCAAGCCGGGTTCATAAGTTACCGTGCCGGGAACAAATCCTGTAAGCGCGCCGACTATAGCGGTATTTTCCGCCAAATCCTCTTTTGAGACGCGAGATTGTCCCGTGGTGTCCGCGCCGTTACCTATAAAGTAATTGGCGGAAAGTGAACCGGCGTTTTCTCCGGCGATAGCTCCGCCCGCCGAGCCGACTGTGCCCGTGAAGTTTGTCGCGTAGGTCCGCGCAATCGTTCCCGTGTTATATCCCGCTATGCCGCCGGGGGGAGTTCCGGTCATAGTGGTCGTCTGCGGATTTTCTGATACATATAATGTAGTTTCTAAATCTACGGTAGAAATATTTACTCTCGCGTTATTAAAACTTGAGATTATCGAGCCTTCGTTTCGTCCGGCAAGCCCACCGACGCTGCCGCCCGAAGCCGTAACAGAGCCTGTTCCCTGTGAGGTCGGCACGCCGTTTGGCGCATTGCTCTGATGATCGAAGAAGCCCGCGTTAAAGCTCTGGTCAACTCTCGCGCCGCTGCCGATAAGGCCCACAAGACCGCCTGTCCTTGTTCCCGTACCCGCGCTTGTCACATCTCCATAGCTCCAGCTTTGCGTTATCCTTCCCTGATCTGAGGTCAACTCGCCCGCTATCGCGCCGATGTTTGCGCCGTTTGGCGCGTTGGGAACATTTATCTCGGCGTTAAAGAGCGCGACTCCCTGAATCACTCCGCTCGCCTCAGAGAAAAGCCCGATATTCGCGGGTACTGCTATACCCGCGCCCGGAAGGCCGCTCGTGTCTATTCTGAGATTTTCTATGATAAATTGAGAGCTTACAGTGCGCATAGCGGCATATCTGCCTTCAAACGGCTCGCTGCCGTCCGATCCGAACGCTATCGGCACAAAGTTTGTTATATCGTCGGGGCGCGGGGAATCTGGGTCTCTCATTTTAATATCCGCCGTCTGCGTATAATTATTATCCGCATCCAAGTGACGTATATTATTGAGGTGTCTTGCCGACCTTATCTCATAATTATTGCTTCCCGGCAGCTGCCCGCCAAAATGCGTATGCGCCGATGTGAGCGACGTCGCGATCCGGTCGCCGTTTCTTGATACTCTCGCCCGGAGCATCTGCGGGTCGAGTTTGATTCCGTCCGCGTTCAATTGACCATCTATCGTAATCTCTTGAACATCTGTGAACAGGTCGCCGCTGATGTAGTCAATTATCCAGATGTATCTGGCGTATTGCAAATCAATCTCGTCGCCAAACGGGTATTCATAAAAACCAAACAGCGGGTTGGCAGAGTCATATGCAAACGCGAGGTCAAAAGTGAGCGCCGCGCTGCCGAGATTATCTATCGTTTTGCTAAGCAAAGGCTCTGCGCTGTCGGCGTTTATAATTTCAAAGGTGTATTCGTTGCCTTCTATGGCATTGCGGTCAAGGATAAACTCTGCATACAGGACGTTGACTCTGCCGTCAAGGCCGGAGAAAGCGTCCCCCGCCCCGTCAAAGATGTTTGCGGTCTCCGGGAATAACACCGGCGCCAAGTCTCCGGTCATTCCAACGCCAAAATAGCCCTGCCTTCTCGGCGGGCCATAGTTTGAATACGGCCTGTCGCCCGATATGTTGCCGTTTGTTTCTTCTCCGACGATTTCACCATAGTAGAAGCCGCCGGCCGGGTCTGTCACCGCGGCAATGTCGCTATAGAATGCGGACAATACTATGCCCGTAGAAAAGTTGATTTCAAGAAGTATCGCGTGGTTTAATATGCCGCGGTCGAGCAGCCCTTCGGTGAGAAGCCGCTGGACGACAGCGCGCGTAGCGCCGTCGTGGGTGCTGACATAACGGATGGCATCGCGGTTTTCTTCTTCTTCGGGCGAGAGGCGTACCAGCTCCTCGTCAAGTTTGTTGCCCTCCGGTACTATCTCGGAGAGCGACCTGTTTAGCCTCATGCTTGTCAGTTCGCTTTGCGCCGCAAGGTAAATCGTCCTTGCGATATTCATCCGTCCGGTTTGCTCTCCCTGGCTGACAAATGAATATATCGAAGGAACGGCGACAGAGGCGACGATGCCGATGATGGATATTGCAATTATCAGCTCTACCAGAGTAAAGCCGCGCTTTGCTTTACGATTTTTTTGCAATAGACGCATAATCCCCTCTTTTTCTCGGTACTCTCGTGATATTCTACGGCTTTTGGCGGCTCATCACAAGTACCTCTTGGGTAGTATTTTGAAGATTTTTGCAAATTCTAACACACTTAATTGTAATTATCTACACATTTTAACACATTGCGAAACATTTTCAAACATTTTTTTATCGTTTTTTACGATTTTTTGTTGTTTATTTGCGTTACTCACGGTCATAAAATCATTCCTCCCCGAACCACTGCGTCATCCTTGCGCAGACGGTTCGGACGCTCCGCATCCATGCTACGCTCTCGGAATAAATTTTATGACCGCTTTGTTGCTGCGGCGGAAGCGAACCTATGCGTTCGCCGCAATAAACTTGCCGATTCGCAGGAGTGCAAGGGTGATGTTTTCCATTGAGGATGCGTAGCATATGCGCACAAAGCCTTCTCCTCCCGCGCCAAAGGCGCTGCCCGGAATGACGGCGACTTTTTGCGCGAGCAGCAAACGCTCGCAAAACTCCGCGGAGCTAAGCCCCGTGGCTTTAATGCTCGGGAACATATAAAACGCCCCGCGCGGCTCAAAACACGGAAGCCCGATGTCGCGCAAGCCCGAGTAAAGGTATCTGCGCCGCCCGTCATATTCGCGCTTCATTTTAAGCACATCGTTATCGCCTTTGCTCATCGCTTGGATAGCCGCGTATTGGCTCGTCGTCGGCGACGACATGACCGCGTATTGGTGTATTTTGAGCATTTGCCGAATAATATCGGCAGGGCCGCAGGCATAACCCATGCGCCAGCCCGTCATGGCGTGGCTCTTTGAAAAACCGCCGACATAAATCGTCCTCTCGTACATACCGGGTATGTTCGCGATTGACACATGCCGCCCCCCATAGGTAAGCTCGGCATAGATTTCGTCCGATAGCACCATGATATTTGTCTCGCGCAAAACTTCGGCAACCGCTTCCAAGTCTTTGCGCTCCATTATCGCTCCGGTCGGGTTGCAAGGGTATGGCAGTATCAGTAGTTTTGTTTTTGGCGAAATCGCTTTTTTCAGCTCATCCGCCGTGAGGCGAAACTCGTTTTCGGCTTTTGTTTCAACGAAAATCGGCGTGCCCCCGGCCAGAGACGTTATAGGCCCGTAGCAGACAAACGACGGCACGGGTATTATGATTTCCTCGCCCGGGTTGACAAGCGCCCGTATTGCAAGGTCAATGGCTTCACTGCCTCCGACGGTCACGATTATCTGTTCTTTATGGTCATATTCAAGCTCAAAACGCCTTATGAGATATTTTGAAATTTCCCCTCGAAGCTGCGTGAGTCCGGCGTTGCCCGTGTATTTTGTAAAGCCTTTTTCGAGCGAACGGATTCCGGCGTCTCTGATATGCCACGGCGTCACAAAATCCGGCTCTCCGATTCCGAGCGAAATAGCGTCCGTCATTTCCTCCAGAATATCAAAAAACTTCCTGATTCCTGACGGAGCCAACGATTTTACGTTATCTGACAATATGTCGCTGTACTTTATCATATAAAGTCGATCCTCTCTTCCTGCTCGGGATGCGGCGCTAAAATGATGTTTTGTTCTTTATATTTTTTCATGACAAAGCTCGTTGCTGTTCCCGTGACTCCCGCAATGGCCGCAAGATGCTCATACACAAACGCCGCCGCCGCCTTTAACGATTTTGCTGTTATCGTAACCAAAAGGTCATATGACCCCGACATAAGGTACAATGACTCAACCTCTTCGTATTGATATATGCGCTCCGCTATCCGGTCATAGCCTTCGCCGAGCTGCGGCGCGATTTTTACTTCTATGAGCGCGGTTACGTTCTCTTCGCTAATATTTACCCTCTCGTCCATTGCATAATCCTCTCTTTCGTATGGGTTTGGCAAAACATATACTATCATATTTTGCGAAAATATGATAGTAGTAGAAAAGTTTTACAGTCGGAGTTGCTTTTTGTTAACTTTTTGACTTGCTTTTTGTTAACTTTTTTGGTTGCTTTTTGTTAACTTTTGCGGTAATATAGTATTTGCAAACAGATAAAACCATATAGAAATACGCAATCTATGTCCGCTGTTAGTCCAGTCGTTTTTTGCGAATCACTTTGAGATAGTTTCGGTAGAAATCACGGTGGCTGTGAAAGAAATCTATTTCAGAGCGCGAAGCAGTTTTACTCGCGAATTTTATTGCCGCAAGCTCCAATGTGCAAAACATGTCTGCCAATTGAAATAGCTTATATCTTGACGGCTGAACCTTTCTAAAGGATACGTTTGACAGCATTATTGTCATTGTTGATGTAAGTATTCGCGTTAATTCAAGCTGTCCGTTGTCATAATAAACGACAATATCATCGAATGATTGAAAAAAAGAAAGGTGTTTCGTTATATAGCGACTGATACATAATGAGAGTTTTGCGGTTATATCAATAATATCTAAGCACTCTCTTTTATCTATTAGCAATGTTGTGTATTTCACGGGAACGTGGCGACAATAGCCAAGTAAAGCGCGAAGCAGTTTTCGCCGCTCGTCTTTTGTGTTATTGCGATAGTGTTCCTCGCGTCTAATAATCGGACCGGTATGCAGAGCATGGGGTGCAAAGCCAATACTTTTCATGCTTGCGTCCAGAATAGCATTATCTCCGGCGATATTGTAAGCTTGATTGTGAAAAATCATTGTCACAAGATAAAATGGACAGTGAGGTTGAAAACTCCCAAAATCTCCGGATTCATCAACAAAAATGCTTAACCGCTGCCTCATCAGTTTGGTTCCTAAATCAAAGTAAACGGCGGGGGAATGCCCCCGCCTCCGGTGGACCTGGACCCTTCGGTCAGCCCATACGGTAATTACCGTAACCCGTTTCTATTTTCAGTATAACAAATAAAATGACTTTGTCAATAAGAAAATTTGTTGCTTCAAGTTTGCTTTTTGTTAACTTTTGCGGTAATATATGTCATACCAATCAACGCCCTAAAGCCTTGATTGCGCCGCCTTGCGCACCTCAAAAACAAAAACCGAAAGTGAGCGGTCGTATGTTCATTTCCCGCTATCAATTCAAATACACCTGGCGCAAATACCAAGCCAACGTCCTCTCCGAACTCGAAAGTCACATGGGCGACAACAAGCTGAACATCGTTGCCGCCCCCGGTTCGGGTAAAACCATCCTCGGACTCGAAATCGTCCGACGCCTTGACCGAAATGTCCTCATTTTATCCCCGACCCTGACGATAAAAAACCAGTGGTTAGACCGCTTTTTGACTCTTTTTGTGCAAGATGAGCCTCCGCCGGACTTCATCAGCAGTGATATTTATAACCTTAACCGTTTTAACGTCGCCACTTACCAAGGACTCCATTTCGCCCACCAGCGCAAGAAAATTGATGAGCATTCCGAAGCCGGAGCCGAGGAGGAAGATGAGACCGCCACAACCGTTCGCGGAACAAACATTGACTACGATTTGATTGCCGAGTTAAAAGCGAGAAACATCAATGTCGTGGTTCTTGACGAAGCCCATCACCTTCGGAGTGCTTGGTGGAAAAGCCTAACCGAAGTGATAAACGCTCTTGACGGAGTTAAAACGATTGCGCTGACGGCGACCCCGCCTTACGATGTCGAAAAAAACGAGTGGGAAAAATACGTTGACCTATGCGGTCCGGTAGATTGCGAAATTTCCGTACCTGAATTAGTCGCAACCGGAGACCTTTGCCCGCACCAGGACTTTGTAATCTTCAACAGGCTCACCCTCAACGAAGAAAAAAAGGCTCTCGACATTCAGGGAGCTTTTGACGCTTTTTGCGAAAAACTACGCGGCAACCAAGATTTTATCCAAGCTATTGCGGCTCTGCCGGAGCTGAACAATTATCAAAAATACGAGGAAAAAATCTTCGACAACCCCAAATACTACAGCAGTCTCTTGATATTTATGCACGCGGCCGGCGCGCACACAGAGCGCAAACTTGCAAAAGCTCTGGGCGGCGGAGCGGCTATCCCGCCTCTTGACCTTGGTTGGTTAGAATGTATGTTGCAGGGAATTTTGTTTGACGATGCTGATTCTTTTTCCGCGCACCGTGCCGTGATAGACGAGATTCGCGCAGAGCTCACCCGCATTGGCGGTATCGAAAAGAAAAAGGTCATGCTCGTCGGTAACAATGAAATAAAAAAACTGCTGGCGGGCAGCGTCGCAAAAATGGACAGCATTAGCGAAATCGCCCGCCGCGAATATGCCTGTCTGGGCGGTAATTTGAGTATGGCAATTTTAGTTGACTACATCCGAGCCGAAGCGATGAGCTTAGATGATTACAACAAAATCGGTGTCGTTCCGATTTTTAAGCGTCTTATCAACGCCAATCTCGGGGCGAAAATCGCTATTTTGACAGGCAGCTTGAAGGTTATCCCCCATTGCCTTATCCCCTTTGTCAAGGCGCGGGTCGCGGAATGTACTTTTCAAGACAGCGGGCTTGATGGTTACGTCAAAATCAACATCCGCGACGCTTACAAGAACCGCCTTGTCGCCACTATCACCGAAGCGGTCGTGGAAAAGGAGCTGAACATCGTCATCGGCACTGTCGCCTTGCTCGGCGAGGGTTGGGATTGTCCCGCTATTAACAGCCTGATTCTCGCAAGCTTTGTCGGGTCTTTTATGCTCTCAAACCAAATGCGCGGGCGGGCTATCCGCACAAACCCCTGCGAACCCGAAAAGGTCGCAAATATCTGGCACTTGGTTGGTATCACCCGCCGCCATGATAAAAAACTAATCTCAGCGTCGTTGGATTTAAGCGACTACGACACGTTAAAACGCCGTTTTCAGGGCTTCGTCGGCATCGCCTACACCGATAATGTAATCCTAAACGGTCTTGAACGCTTAGACATAATCAACGAGAAAAATCTGCCGAAAGAACACAAAAACGTCAACCACCGTATGTATGCCTTGGCAAAAGACCGAGCCGAAACCAAGCGGCGCTGGTATGAAATCCTCGCGCTTTTTGGCGGCGAGAGCATAAAACTCACCAACACCCTGCAGTGGCAGGACAAAAAAGAGGAGCGTTTTAAAACTCTCGCAATGGCGGATTTCTTGAAATTATTCTGGAGTATTTTGATTCAAACCGCCTGCCTTTTCCTCGTTCAAGCGTTCGGCTCAAACTACATCTTTACTTACGCCATTATCATCAACATCTGGAATCTTATTTTTCTATCGAAAGTGGTCGGGCATTTTAACCCGGTCTCGAACATGAGCAAGGTTGGAAATACTGTACTCGACGCGCTTCACAAGCTCGGACAATTCAAAACACCGCGAGGTCAGATTAAGAACCACTGCGAGAGAATCAAAGACGATGGCGACCGGGTTAAGTTTGAAGTCTATAGCACGAGGCTGCTTGGTGCGACGGTTTATGAAAACAACCTTTATATTAAATGTATGCAGGAAATTTACAGCCGCGTGGCTAATCCGCGTTATGTCATTGTGGTTAAAACCATCCTTCGCACTTCGTATTTCAGCGTTCCTGCCTTATTTGCCGTAAACAAAGCAAGCGCCGAAATTTTTATGGTTGCATGGAAAAAACGACTCGGAAAAGGAAAGCTCGCCTACACCCGAAGCGCCGACGGGAGAAAGACCCTGCTTGCTTCCCGTAAGGGCAGCTTCAACTATGACGAAAGGTTTTTTGAGCGAACACAAGCGGTGAGAGGGAAAAACTGGCGATAAAATACTATCCAAAAATTCGCTCGTGCGCGGGGCGAAGAGTTATTGCCCAGATCCGGTGGGGAATCGCGAATTATTACGGCGATTGCCTTTCTTTCGTCACATACTTTTGATTTCTGCTTGTCGGCTTATCAGGAACAGTCATAGAAATAAGGTCGCTTTTAATTAGAGGGGCGAGGTAAACTCTAATGAAGTGCATCTTGTTTTTCAACCCTAAGTAATCTTGTATTTCTAAGCGACTACGCGGGATAGTGCAGAAACTCAATATCATATCTATTCTATTTGCCGAAATGACTGTAGCGGTATCTGTAGCGGTATCTGTAGTGGTGACTGTAGTGGTATCTGTAGTGGTATCTGTAGTGGTGACTGTAGTGGTATCTGTAGTGGTGTCCGGTATGGTAATCCGCGTTTTCACATTTTCATCAGGAATCGGAATTGTTATTGTGAATATGTTACCCTCAACCATTTGCGGACTACCACCGGAATAAAGCGGTACATACTTCGTGAGATTCTTAAATCCGGAGCCGAGTTCATCGGCAAGTCCGATTTCATGGAAAAACTTTGAGATAATCGGATTCTTTGAAAAAGGTGAAAAATTGTTAGGATTCATCTCGCCGTAACCATTGGGGCGATTAGCGTTTTCAGTACGGACTTGCCCATTTTCAATGATAAGTTTTGCGGGATAAGCATTAGAAAACTCCCTGTGAATCAATAGATTTGAGCATACTTCCCTGAAAACTCTATTACGTATACTTACCCTCTGAGTTCCTTCTATATAAAATGGGTCGTTCAGGTGCTTGGCGATAAAAGCCATTAACCGATCGTAACTGTCTATAAGGTTTACTCTTATGTCATCGCGGTCATCATAACGGTCAAGGTTTTCTACACGCAAAATTGCATCTGTTTTATGGTGCGGTAAAGCAGAAGCTATTAACTGCTCGCTCCCAAGCAAGAGAATCCCTGCAAGATTCAAGCCGTCTTTACCTGTATTTAGGTCTTTTCCATATAAGTTTGCACTTTTGAGTAGTTCTAAATCGCTCAAAGTCTCCCAAAGATGAGGCTTGTCGCTTACCTGTGTCCGTGCCATTTTTCGAACATATTCAATTCGTTCTGAATCCAAATCTTCAACGCCTGCATATGGAAATACCTTTATCTCGGTGTATATGCCATTTTTGCGATTATACAGCTCGGCTACTGTGGAAGTACTGTCGGTAATATCTATATCCGCGTCTTCGTTGCGGTCGTAAATCCTACCGCTTAACCTATGCACCTGTGAACTGTTTGGAACCGGAATGTATAAGACCGTTTTCCCGTCAATCAAGTGTTCTGTCATGTTCGTGTATAATGCGGGGGAGATTTTTTGCGGATTATTTATGGTAGTAATGAAATCCTTTTTGATTTGCTTCACGGAAGACGCTTCAACACCTAGTACTTCTCCGTTGTCGTCAACGCCGAGCAAAATATGACCACCCGTTCTATTCAAAAAAGCGCAGACAGTTTCATAAACGTCTTTTGTGAGTTTATGTGCACACGTTTTGAATTCAATGTTAATACCTTCGCCTCTCGCGATTAGGTGGGCAATGTCGATGCTCATATCATTGTTCCCCTTTTCGAAAATACCTCATTTTGTCACGGCCAGATTAAAGTGTGCTTTTTATATTCATCGGTATACTGAAAAATCGCTACCTCTTTCGTCTGTAGGTTTTCTATTTCAATATATCATTGAATACATGTTTTGTATAGGATAAAATTTTTTCCCATTCCCCGCCTTGTCCACCTGTTCCCTAAACCCGCACTATCATATTTTGCGAAAATATGATAGTATATGTTTGAAGATACCCTTTAGATACCCTTTATCCTTAATGAACAAGCACAGAAAGAATAACCGATAATGAAACTTTTTGGCAACAATACTAACGGCAAACACAAAAGCTCAGAGCATATATCCACCGATAATGTCCCTGTGACCGACGTCAACAGGGCCGTAAATTTGCAAAACAGCGTAAATCCTCCCCCGCAGGTGCAAAATGCGCCTGCTCCGCAGCCGCAAACTGCTGTTTCTCCTGCCCCTGCACAGCCGCAAGCTGCCGCTGTTGCCGAGCCGCAAGACGGCGGTCAGCCCGCTCACGGTGTTTCCGATACAGTGGTGTCAAAAACCACTCCAATGCCGTCAGCACAAGACACGTATTCGGAAGTAAACTGGTCTTCGGAGCAAAAGCGGGCGCTTTTGATGGTCAAGGAACAAAAGCCCGGCGACGCCGCGCCGATAACCCAAGACGACGCCGATCAAATTTTTGAGCATTTGGCTCCGCCAAAGAAGTCCGTCATAAAGATTTTACTTCTGATTTTCTTTGTGCTGGCGCTTTTGTGCGGCGCGGCGTTTGGCGTTTGGTACTATTGGGAAGTAAATCACGCGACCTTTGAATACGAGCTTCAAACCGTCGTAATTTTGCAAGGTCAATCCGTATCGCCCGGCGAATTTTTGCCCGAGAGCGAAAAAGACAGAGGTGTAACCGCCGAGTTTCAAAACCCGGATTTCAGGCCGCTTTCCGGGCGCATGACCGTGGGCCTCACTTTAAAATTGGGCTTGCGTACATTGGAAGCCGACACCGCCGTTTGCATAATGCTCCCCGAAAAAGAAATAGCTCATGAATATAAAGAGGATGCAGACCCGATGCTGCCGTCAGATTTTATAACCAACACCGAAATAGCGAGAAATATCCCGTATGAACTTATATTTACCGAGCCGCCACTCGCTTTGAGCGAGTATGAGGTTGGCGAGCACATATTAAAACTTGCCTTAAACAACGCCCCGTTTGAAGTGCTCCTCACCGTGACCGATACCACGCCGCCCACCGCCACGCGGCTCACGCATACCGTCATGATCGGTGAATTTGTCACACCGGAAGACTTTATTACCGACATAAGCGACCACTCCCCCATAAGCTCTATAGATTACGTCTTTTTCCCGCCCGATACTTTTTCACCCGAAACCCAAGACGTGGTGATCGCTATCGAAGACATATACGGAAACAGAAGCGAATATGCCGGAACTCTCGTAATTACGCTAAATCAAACCCCTCCGATATTTACCGGTATACCGGAGCTTATAGAGGGCATGGCGGGCAGACCGATAGCTTATGAGGAAGGCGTTTCCGCCTATGACGATATTGGCAGGGAAATCGGCTACTGGATAGACGACAGCGACGTTGACATAGATAGCACCGGAATATATACCGTGCGGTACATTACCGAAGATTTGAGCGGTCTTGAGGCGGTTTGGGAAACCACAGTATATATTATCGAGGCCGACCCGCTCTTTGTTGATAAATGGATAGATGATAAACTCGCCGAAATCTTCCGCGACGGTATGACGCAGACACAACAGGCCCGCGCCATCTTAGAAGCCGTCCGAAGGACTATGCTTCCGGGCAGCACCGTGTCGGACAGTTTCATGCAAAGCGACGACCCGCCCACTATTTCCCTCTATGAAGCCGCAAACCGCGCGATACAAGGTCACGACTTTTATCAAAACTACTATGCCCTGTCGGAGCTGATGCTCACACGCGCCGGAATCCCAAATATGCGTATTGAGCGCCGCGAAAGCTCAAAATATGAGTACGGGCATATCTGGAATCTCATCAATCCCGATGACAGGGGCTGGCATCACTTCGATTCGGTCAGATACACGTATGACGGCACGATAAATGCCATGCAGCACTGCTTTACCAATGCCGACGCCAAAAGAATCGAAGACTTTATGAATGTCAGTTTCAGATTTGGCTCGGAAGGCTTTTATGATTACGACCCGGAGCTTTACACCGCAGACATAAAGTGATACCCAACACTCTCATCTGACTGTCACTGATTGTCGTTTGACTGTCGTTAAGCCGCGTCTGCTAAGGCGCATTATCAAGGAGTTTTTGACAGATGCTTTTTACGTCCTCGGCATTTTTGCTGTTTCTTGCAGTGTTGCTTGCCTTGTATTCCCTCACGCCGCAAAAGTACCGGTGGTTGGTTTTGCTCGCCGGGTCAATGGCGTTTTACGGGTTGGCGGAGCCTCTTTTTCTTTTGTATATTTGCTCCACAATCGCAATCACATATATTTGCACAATGCTCATTTCCGGGGCTTGGCTAAGACGCGATAAAAAACTTCTTGAGATGATGAGCAACGTCGGCGACCTCGCAAATGCCGACGACCGCAGCGGCGGCACTCGGAGGGCGGGAATCACCTCATACCGAGATGCGCCCGCCGACGGCGATAAAGAACTTCGGCGGCAAGTGCGCGGCACGGCAAAAGCAGTTTGCAAAAGATGGATGCTGCTTTGCCTCTTTTTGATACTCGGTATTCTCTCGGTGGTAAAATATACGGATTTTACTGTCTCAAACGTCAACTCCATGCTTTCCTTTTTTGGATCGTCAAAGCGTTTTGGAATCTTTGGCATCATAGTCCCAATGGGTATTTCATTTTATACCTTTCAGGCTGTGGGATATGTGGTTGATGTTTATCGCGAAAAGGCAAAAATAGAAAGAAACCCCCTGAAATTGGCGTTATTTATATCTTTTTTCCCGCAAGTCGTGCAAGGCCCCATCAGCCGTTTTGGTGAATTATCAAAAACATTATACAGCGGCGACCCCCTCACACGCTCCGGCGCCGCGCGCGGGGCACACCGCATACTCTGGGGATTTTTCAAAAAACTTGTTATCGCCGACAGGCTCTGGCCCGCGCTTTCTTTTCTGACGGCAAACTCCGACAGCTATCAGGGCGTTTATTACCTCTTTACCATAGCCTTGTATGCCGTGGTGCTCTACTGCGATTTTTCGGGCGGAATTGATATAGCGATTGGCGTCGCGGAGATGTTTGGCGTGCGTTTGCCGGAGAATTTCAACCGCCCGTTTTACTCAAAATCAATACAGGAATACTGGCAACGCTGGCATATGACCATGTATGGCTGGTTTCGTGACTATGTGTTTTATCCTATGGCGGCAAGCAAAAAAATGTTAAAGTTTTCAAAGGCTTGTCGAAAACCTTTTGGCAACAGCTTTGCAAAACGCCTGCCCGTGCATATTTCACTCGTTTTTGTGTGGTTTTTGACGGGTTTGTGGCATGGAGCCGCGTGGAACTTTATCGTCTGGGGACTCATAAACGGCTTTGTCCTCATGGTGTCGCTTGAGTTCGCGCCGCTTTACGCGAGGTTTAACGCGAGATTTCCGTCTCTTTCAAAAAATCTGCTTTGGCGGTGTTTTCAGATACTGCGAACCTTTTGGCTTATGAACCTTATACGCTCATTTGACATATATGCCGGTGTTTCAAACACTTTCAAGATGATTGGCACAGTCACGTCAAATTTCTCGCTCGATAAATTCATCGGCGAGGGCATATCAAATCTCACCTTGCCAATCTCCGACTATATCAGCGCAGGAGCCGGTCTGCTTATCGTGTTTTTCGTCAGTTACTTGGGGCGCGGCGAGAGCGACTACCGCGACAGGCTCTTGAAGATAAAATGGCCTTTGCGCTATGTAGCCGCCGGACTTGTCTTTTTTATGACGCTCATAATGGGAGCTTGGGGGCACGGCTTTGACGCGAGGCAATTTATTTACAATATGTTTTAATGGGTTTAACGGGAGCTTACGGCATGATTTTTGGACGAAAAAATTTACTGTCAATATGTTTCAAGGCGCTTGCGGCGGCTGCGGCATTTATTTTGGTTTTTGCCGCGCTGCAAAGGCTTGTCACGCCAAAATACGCCTCCTATGCCATTGAGGGCGGACTTTTGCGCGAGTATTACGACAGCTCCATGGATCATGATGTGATATTTCTCGGGGATTGCGAGGTTTACGCGAATTTTTCTACCGTCGCCTTGTGGGAGGAATATGGCATAAATTCTTACATCAGGGGCAGCCCCCAACAGCTTATATGGCATTCATACTACTTGCTTGAAGACACCTTACGCCACGCCAAAACGCCCCCAAAGGTGGTTGTTCTCAGCGTTATGGCAATGCAATACTCCGAGCCGCAGCACGAGCCGTACAACCGCTTGGCGCTTGACGGAATGGCTCTGTCCAAAACGAAAATAGACGCTATCCGCTCTTCGCGTATGCCCGATGAGGATATTTTGTCGTATGTCTTTCCGCTTTTACGTTATAAGGACAACTGGCGTGACATCGGCCTGGAGGATTTTCAATACTTTTTCAAAGACCCCCGGGTTTCGATAAACGGCTTTATGGTGCGCTCGGACACCATGCCGGCGGGTTTCATCCCCGCGCCTTTACCCAGAGCAAGCTATGATTTTGGCGAAAAGCCTCTCGAATACCTTGAGAAAATCACAAACCTCTGCGCGGAAAACGACATCGAACTTGTGCTTATAAAGGCTCCCGTGCTGTATCCTCACTGGTTTTTACAGTGGGACGAGCAGATTTTAGGCTTTGCCGAAGAAAACAACTTGATTTACATCAACTTTTTGGGGTATACTGATGTGATTGGCTTAGACTATTCTAAGCACACTTTCAACGCGGGCAACCACTTGAATATTTTTGGCGCCGAGGTGCTTTCACGGTATTTTGGCAAGATTCTCACCGATGAGCTTGGTTTGCCCGACCACAGGCAAAACCCCGTTTTGGTTTCAATTTGGAACGATTTGGCGCGTGAATATTATGCTCTTATTGACTTGCAGCTTAGTGAAATTTCAACGCACGGCGAGATTTTGACTTTCTTGATTAAGTGAGGTTTTCCATGAAGAAAATTCAATTGCGGACGGCATGGCTGCTCATCATAATTTACGCGCTTTTTGCCGCGTTTGCGCTGACTGCCTGTGCAGCGGACGACGCGCAAGGCGGCGCGGACAGTTTTGACGGTCAATCGCCAAATCACGGCGGCCAAAACGGCGCGGCGATTGATGACGGCTCTGCCGGTAATACGCCGGCATCGGGCAATGACCCGCAAATTGCAGACACTCCTATAGCATACACCGGGTTTGCTTTAAAAATAGATGATTTTCTCGTTTTTATGGATATGAATATAGACGCGGTGATAGGTGCTCTTGGTGAGCCGCACGGTTTTTTTGTGGCTCCAAGCTGCGCGTTTGACGGCGACGACCGCATTTATCTGTATTATAATGTGCAAATCCACACATATCCGCTCGGCGATGAAAACTTCATTCATACCATCATGTTTATTGACGACTCCATACTGTTTTCCACCACTGAGGGTATAAAAATGAGTTCGAGCAGCCTTCAAGATGTAGTTGATGTATACGGAAATGATTATGCGCAAGACGGCGATTTGTATACATATACGACAAGTCAGACAACGCTTCAGTTTCGCATAGAAAATGATATAGTCATAGGTATAACCTATGGTCTTATTTTTGAAACATAAGCGGGAAAAAGGGTCATGATTTTCTATGAAAATTTTCAGCAGCCGCAGTAAACGCAATATAAAGGCTATTTCTAAGCCCGCGAGCGATGACATCCCTGCTATCGGCATCGGAGAGCCGGAAATGCCCGAAAAGAAAGCGAAGAAATCAAAAAAGGCAAAAGTCGTTTTGATAACATTATTGATAATTATTCTCATTTGCGCTCTCGGCGCCGGAGGTTGGTATTTTTGGTGGACAAATTATGCGACCTTTGAATACGAGCTTCAATCTGTTGTTGTTCTTGCGGGGCAAAGTATCGCTCCCGAAGATTTTTTGACGGCAAACGACGCGAAGCGCGGCATTATAGCTGTTTTTGCCGATGATGAGCTTTTTTCTGAGAGCGGGCAGGCTCTGATAAGCGCGCAGCAGGGCGGGATTATGGAAATACCGCTCATATTAAAGCTCGGTATGCGCAAAATGAAAGTGAGCGTGACCGTCTATATCCTGACGCCGATAAACAGCATAACGCACGAATACCGGCAAGAAGCTCCCGCTCCCGACCCTGTCAGCTTCATCTCAAACAGCGATATTGCAAGAGGCATATTTTTTGACACGCGTTTCACTGAACCTCCGCTCCCTTTTGACGAATATGAGGTCGGCGAGCATACGCTCCGGCTCTCCTTAAACGGCGTCCCCTTTGAGGTGAGTCTGATAATCGCGGACACCACAAAACCCACCGCCACGACTGCCGAAAAAGAGATACTGATAGGTGAGACTGTGCAGCCGGAGGATTTTATCTTAGATATGTTCGATTACTCCCAAGACGCCGGGTTGTCCGTCTCTTTTGCCGAAGAACCCAATGTTTTGGCGCATGAAGATCAAGACGTGCGCATAATTATTGAAGATATTTACGGAAACTATGATATTTTCACAAGCCGTCTCAAAATCCAAATAAACGACCAGCCCCCGACGCTCCTGTTGCCGTCAGATGTGATCGAAAGCACGCTTGGCGACCCCGTATCGTATCGTTTGGGAGTCGCGGCCTATGACAGCTTTGGCAGGGATTTGAGCGAAAACATTATTATCAATACAGAAAATGTTGACGTCAATACGGTTTCCGGCGACGACGGATATACCGCGACCTATACCGTAACCGATTTCACCGGGCTTTTGACATCGGCACAAATAACCGTTTATATCATAGATGTTGACATTGAATGGGTAAATACCGAAGTTGACAAGATACTTGGTGAAATTTTTACCGAAAACATGACGCAGGTGGAGCAAGCCCGCGCCATTGTGCAGACGGTCAGGCGAACCGTTGCCTACGATCTGGATATGCGCTGGAGGTCAAAGTCCGTGTATGAAGCGGCTTACCGCGCCCTGAGAGACCGCAGGGGCAATTGCTTTTACTTTGCGTCTTTGGCAGAGGTCATGCTGACGCGCGCGGGCATAGAAAATATGCGCATACAGCGCCGCGCCGTCCGTTCCGACGGTTTCTGGTATGCGACCACGCATGTTTGGAGCTTGATCAACCCGGACGGTTTGGGCTGGCATCACTTTGACGCGTTCGGATTTATCCGTGAACGCCCTGACGTAAATGCCATACGGCACTTTTTCACTCAAAAGCAATGCGAGATGATTGACGATCTGATGGCTGTTTCCGAACGCTATGGCGGGCGCGGTTATTATGATTATGACCCCTCGCTTTATGACGTGGAGATCGTATATGAGTGAGGCAATGTCAGAGGAATGATTTTATGCCCGCGAATAAGAAGAAGCAAAATATGAAAAATTTATGGAAAATCTATTTATCCGCGTTTGCCGTGTTTCTCGCCTTGGGGCTTGGGCTCTATTGGTGGACAAATCACGCGCTCTTTGACTATGAGCTAACGCCCGTCGTCATACTGGAAGGTCAGCCCGTTACTCCCGATATTTTTGTGCCCGATACCGAAAAAATGCAAGGCGTCACGGTTTTATTTCATGAGCCGCAAGTGCAAGCCGCGCCCGGAGAGAGCACCGTTTCTCTAAAATTGGAACGCGATTTGCGCTCTATTGACACGGATGCCAAGCTCTATGTCCTGACCCCCATAAAGGAAATTACGCATGAATTTGGCGAGAGCGCTCCCCCGCTCCGCGCCGCTGACCTTATCTCAAACGCGAATATTGCGCAGGGCATACCATATGACGTCAGCTTTACAAAACAGCCTCTTTCGCTCGATAAATACGCTATCGGCGAACATACCTTGCAGCTATCCTTAAACGGCGCGCCCTTTGAGGTAAATCTCATAGTGGCTGATACTAAACCGCCCGCCGCGACTCCCCTTGATTTGATAGTAATGATAGGCGACCCTGTCCGGCCCGAAGATTTTGTCACGGATGTATTTGATCATTCGCTCGGCGCGGGTCTTTTCATATCATTTGTCGAAGAGCCGAATGTCTTTATCGGGCGCAGTCAAATTGTGCAAATACTGATTGAGGACATATACGGAAACTTTGATATTTTCAACGCCTCCCTGTCAATCAAATTAAACGAAAGCAGCCCGACCTTTACCGGTCTCCCGGCGGTTATAGAAAGCACGGTTGATAACACGATACTATACCGTGTGGGCGTTTCCGCGTTTGATGATTTTGGCAGAGAGCTTGAGTTTAGCGTGGATGCCGATAATGTTGACCCGTTCACGGTCGGCGCATACACCGCCATCTACAAGACCGGAGATTTATCGGGCAATGTCACGTCCGTTGAAGTGCCCGTATACATAGTAAGTATAAACGTCGAATATGTAGACAATTGGGTCAATTATACGCTCGCGCAAATACTCAGAGACGGGATGACGCAGTTAGAGCAGGCGCAGGCGATATGGAAATGCGTGCAAAACACCGTTTCTTATATTGATATGCGCGGCGGCGTGAAAACCGTATACGAAGCCGCGTATCACGCCATCACCGCCCGGCGCGGGGATTGCTATATCTTCTACTCGCTCTCGGAGCTCCTCTTGACCCGCGCGGGCATACCCAATATGCGAATTGAGCGGCGCGATGACCGCTGGTATAGCAGCACCCATATTTGGAGTCTCATAAATCCCGATGAATTGGGCTGGCATCATTATGATTCGTCCATAACCACATCAATTATCTTGCGCGATCAGCGATACTTTTTCACGCAATCGCAGGCAGAATACATAACTTCAAACTTTAGATGGGGCTATTATGATTATGACCCGGAACTCTATCCCGATGTTGTTTATGAATGAGTTTTTTATGCCTTATAAGCGGCGGTCATAAAATCATTCCTCCCCGATCAATTGCGTCATCCGTGCGCAAACGATCGGACGCTCCGCATCCATGCTCCGCTCTCGGAATAATTTTTATGACCACCGCTTATAAATAAACTATGGAGGTTTTGTAATGAATACTCCGCTGCTTGGTATAATAGGAGGAATGGGGACGCAAGCGACAGCTTGTTTTTACGAAAAACTTCATGCAATGCAAAATGTCTCGTCAGAACAAGAGTACCTTGACACGCTTATCTACAGTATGCCATCCATCCCCGACCGCACGGCTTATATTATCGGCGAGGCCAAAGACAGCCCGCTTGAGCCTTTGCGCCATGCCGCCCGGACGCTTGAAAAAGCCGGAGCGTCTTTGATAGCCATGCTGTGCATAACGTCTCATTTTTTCTATGATGAGCTGTGCGCCTGTGTCCATACCCCGTTTTTGAGCATACCCGACGAAACAGTCCGATATGCCGCAAAGCACGGCATAAACAGCGTCGGGCTATTGGCCACGGACGGCACACTTTCCAGCGGCGTTTTGAGCAAACGCTTTGCGTCCGCCGGGATTGACGTGTTTTTGCCCTCTCCGGCCAATCAAAAGCGCCTCATGAAAATCATTTATGACATCAAGCTCGGGGCACAGGCAAATAGTGATGAACTCGCGCAAATAGCCGCCGATCTGCACATCTGCGGCGCCCAAGCTATCGTGCTGGGCTGCACCGAGTTATGTATAAGCGATATACCAAGCCCGGCATTACCTTTTAGATATATCAATACGCTCGATGTGCTGGCGGCGGAGTGTTTGAGACAGGCTCGACAGGAGGGAGATTCATATGATGATCAATGTCTTGGAATATCTTGAGCAAACGATAAAAAATATCGCAGACCCCGATAAGCCCGCTTTTATCGGCAATGCCTTAGCGCAAGGCAATGAAGCTCTGACCTTTCGGCAGCTTTATGATATGAGCCGTTCGTGCGGCAGCTATTTGATCGAAAACGGAATAAATAAGCAGCCTGTCGCGGTCTTTATGGAAAAATCGCCGGATATGATAGCCGCTTTTTTTGGCGTTGTCTTTGGCGGCAATTACTATGTGCCGCTCGACTGTGATATTCCGGCATTTCGTATACGCATGATACTAAAAGCCGTAAATCCCTCGCTAATTATCTGCGACGATGTAACAGCCCCTCTTGTCAGAGAGTGGGGCTTAGAGAGCAGCGGCGAATCCGCCGCCGACCGTGAGCCAATCTGCAACGCAGCGGACGGTGAGCAAAAATATCAGACAGTGAAGTTTTGCGAAATCACGTCTCATCTTGCTGACGAAAAAGCTCTGGCCGCCGCGCGAGCCAAAGCTATTGACACCGACCCCTTGTATGTCGTCTTTACATCGGGCTCTACGGGCGTTCCAAAGGGCGTCGTCGCGTCGCACCGCAATGTAATTGACTATATCGAAAATCTTTCCGCTGTCTTGAAGATAGATTCCGGCACGGTTTTTGGCAATCAGTCGCCGCTCTACCTGGACGCCTGCCTCAAAGAGATATACCCCACCGTCAAATTTGGCGCGACAACCTATCTCATACCAAAATCCTTGTTTATGTTTCCGCTAAAACTCATCGAATATATAAACGAGCATAAGATAAATACCGTCTGCTGGGTCTCTTCTTCGCTCAGCCTCATCGCCGGAGTCGGCGCGCTCGGCATTGAAGTTCCGCGCTCACTTTGCCGTATAGCCTTTGGCGGAGAAGTATTTGCCGCAAAATATTATAACCAGTGGCGTGAGGCGCTGCCCGAAGCCCTCTTTGTACATCTCTACGGGCCGACCGAAGCAACCGGTATGTCCGCATACTATGTGGCGGATCGGACATTAAAAGACGGAAAATCCATACCCATAGGTACTCCTTTTGCCAATACCGACATCATATTGCTTGATGATAACGGCGAGCTTTGCAAAGACGGCGAAATCGGTGAGATATGTATACGCGGGGCGGGCCTCACTCTCGGGTATTTTGGCGACCCCGATAAGACTGCCGCCTCTTTTGTGCAAAACCCCCTCTCCCCTTTTCCCGATACCATATACAAGACGGGCGATTTAGGGCGGCGCGAAAAGGACGGCAATTTATATTACATATCCCGGCGCGATCTGCAAATAAAGCTCATGGGGCACAGAATCGAGCTTGCCGAAATTGAACTGCTTGCCGCCTCTTGCGAAAATGTAGAGCTTACTTGCGCGGTTTTTGACGGCAAAAGCAATAAAATCATACTTTTTTACATGGGAAAAGACGCGTCCCGCGCTTCGCTCAAAGCCTTTCTCAAAGCAAACCTGCCCCGTTATATGCTCCCTCATACCGTCATTCAAATCGGCGATATACCGCGAACTTCAGGCGGCAAGCTCGACAGAACCGCCCTTTTGGAGAAATACCGCTCCGGCGGGTTTGGGTGATGGGGATGCTGCGAAACCCTCAAAACCCTTTGATGTATTTTTTTTGCAATACATATGCAAACACTTGATAAATCAAACAGGTTTTGTTATAATGATTGCAAAGATTGAAAATACATGCGGAGGCAGCTCAAATGATACAAAGACAGGAATATCTCAATTCTCTTATTAGTTTTCGTGACAAGCAGCTTATAAAGGTTGTTACAGGCATCAGGCGATGCGGAAAATCCACGCTTTTTGAGTTGTATCAGGATTATTTACGTTCAGATGGAATAACAGACGAACAAATAATCTCAATAAATCTTGAAGAAGGCGAGTATGACGAAATCGAAACATACAAGCAGCTATATAGTTTTGTGACTGATAAATTGATAAAAAACAAGAAAATGTATATTTTTATTGACGAAGTTCAGCGTATTAGCGATTTTCAAAAAGCTATTGACAGCCTATATGTAAAGAAAAATTGTGATGTATATATAACAGGCTCAAACGCTTACTTGCTTAGCGGAGAGTTGGCGACACTGCTTTCCGGTCGTTATGTCGAAATAAAAATGCTGCCGCTGTCATTTCAGGAATTTGTATCTTGTTTTCCGCAAGATACAAGCCGTGAACGCTTATATGCGGATTATATACAAAATAGTGCTTTCCCCTACGCATTGGAAATTACTAAGCCCAAGGATAGGAGACTGTATTTGCAGGGGATTTATGACACTATTGTACTAAAAGACATCGTCGCTCGCAGAAAATTTCCAGATATGGCAATGCTAAAAAGTGTTACTCGATTTATGTTCGACAATATCGGAAATCTATGCTCCACGAAAAAAATCGCAGATACTATGACATCAGCGGGGCGAAAAATCGCGGTTCACACAGTCGAGAGTTATCTGACAGCATTGACCGATTGTTTCATTCTTTATCAAGTGGGGCGGTACGATGTTAAGGGTAAGCAATATTTGAAAACCGGCGATAAATATTATGTCGTTGACATAGGGCTGCGGTATGCCTTACTTGGAACAAAAAAGACAGACATAGGTCATATTCTTGAAAATATCGTCTTTCTTGAGCTCGCTCGCCGCGGATATGAAATTCACATTGGCAAAGTCGGCAATAGCGAGGTTGATTTCATTGCGTTTGGTGATGAGGGTGAGGAGTATTACCAAGTGGCATATACGGTTGTTGACGCTGACGGTTCAACTCTTAAACGTGAGCTCGCGCCGCTTGAAGCAATTAAAGACCATAATCCGAAATATCTTTTGACGATGGATAATATGCCAACAAGCTCGCACAACGGTATTAAACAAATAAATGTGATTGATTGGCTTTTGAAGTGAGAAAGACCATAGCGCGTTTTTGCGAAACCCTCAAAACCCTTTGAGGTGTTTTTGCAATACATATGCAAATACTTGATAAATCAAACAGGTTTTGTTATAATGATTGCAAAGCTGTATAGAGAGACTTCATATACAACATCAGCAGCAGTTTGATATTGCAAATTCCCGCTCTGAGTGTCAGAGCGGGAATTTACGGTATTGCCGCGTGTATGACGCGCGCAAAATGTCAAAGTTTTTACTTGTGCGCTAAGTGCAGCAAAGTATATCCAAGCGGAACCGCGCTCCAGCCTTGCAGGTCAGGGCTTGCCATGAAGGACTGGATGTAGTACATGAGCGGAGCGCATCCCCAGTCTTCCATAAGTACCTTTTCCGCGTTGTGAAGCGCTCTCATACGCACAGCTTGGTCGCTCGAAGAAGCGGATTCGTTAAAGTATTGGTCAAACAACGGATTGCTGTAATTGCCGTCGTTGTTGCCGCCGCCCGAGCGGAAGATCGTCAGCATCGAGGATGGGTCGTTCCAGTCGGAAATCCAACCGTTACGGGCTACTTCAAATCCGCCGACTCTGCGCGTCTCAAGGAATACTCCCCACTCTTGGTTAACCAAGACTGTTCTGATTCCGAGCACATCCTCCCAGTCACGGGCGATCGCTTCGGCAGCCGCTTCATGACGGGCGCTGGTGTTGTACATATACTCGATGACGGGGAACCCTTCGCCGCCCGGGAAACCGGCCTCGGCGAGAGCTTCTTGCGCCGCTATTTTGTTTGCCTCATAGTCTCTGCTGATGTAGTCGCCGCCGGCTGTGCGGAAATCATTGCCGTTTTCATCAATGAAGCCTTCGCCTACGATTGAGGTTGCGACAAGCATTGTGCTCTCAAATACGGAATCGGCGAGATACTCTCTGTCTATGGCAAGCGAGAGCGCCTTACGGACTAAAGGATTGTCATATGGCGCGACTTCCGTGTTGTAGCTGAGGTAGTAGGTTCCAAGCTCAGCAATGAGGTGGAAAGCGCCGTCGCGCTCCAAAGACGGGATTTCAGAAGCCGGCGCGGGAGCACCGATGTCAATCTCGCCCGAGCGGAACGCTGTGTAGGCTATGTCTTCGTCCGCGAGGAATACGAAAGAAATACTCGTGGGTACGACACGACCTACGTCATAGTAGTTATCGTTCGGCACAACGACCAGCTTGTCGTCCATCTGGAATGACTCCGCTTTGAAAGGACCGTTGCTTACAAATGTCGCGGCGTTTGTCCACCAGCCGTCGCCGTTTGCTTCTACGATGTCTTTGCGCACAGGATAAAACGTCGGGAATACGGCTACCTGCTCAAAGAACGCGCAAGGGCCTGACAGCTTCACTTCAAAAGTGCGCTCGTCAAGAGCTTTTACGCCAAGCTCATCAACAGGCACGTCGCCCAAAGTAACTTCCTCGCCGTTTAAGATAAACAGTCCGCAATCTTCCGCGTAGGGCGCGCCGCTAGCGGGATCGACCAAGCGTTTCCAGGAATACTCATAGTCATAGGCCGTTACAGGTTCGCCGTCAGACCATTTGATGTCCGAGCGAAGCGTGAACGTCCAAGTCAGACCGTCGGCGGAAATGTCAACGCTTTCGGCGTCGCCGAGTTCCACGCTGCCGTCAGTCCAATCAAAACGGTAGAGTCCCTGAAAGAGATGGACGATATAGGTCGCTCCATCTACAGAGGAGTTCAGCTGCGGGTCAACAGTTTCGGGCGATGAGGCGAAATAACCTTTGATGTCGCCTCCGCCGCCTGCTACAGGGGGCGCCCCCGCCGTGGGGCTTGTGCCGGTCTCACCGCCGGGGTCAGATGTTTCGCCGCTGCCGCAACCGGCAAGCACCGCAATCAGGCAAAAACATGCTAAGGTGAGTGCTAAGATACGTTTTTTCATTTATTTTTCCTCCATTTTTTGTTTTTGTGTCACTCGTCTCGCGCAAGCGAGCGCGAGCGCCTATTCGCAAAAATGACAAGCGCATATGTGTCCGGGTGCGACCTCTTTTAAAACAGGTTCTTCCTCGGCGCATACAGGCTTCATTTTTTGACACCGTGTTCTGAAACGGCAGCCGGATGGCGGGTCTATCGGACTTGGCACATCGCCTTGGAGCAATATCCGGTTACTGCCTTTTGCCGCTTTCGGGTCGGGCAAGGGGATTGCCGAAAGCAACGCTTGAGTATAGGGGTGACAGGGATGCAAATATAGGTCTTTTGCCTCACAAACCTCAACTAATTTGCCAAGATACATGACGCCGATGCGATCTGAAATATGCCTGACAACAGCCAAGTTGTGAGCGATGAAGAGATATGTGAGAGAAAGCCTGTCTTGCAGCTCTATGAGTGTGTTTATGACTTGCGCTTGAATTGATACGTCAAGAGCGGAAACAGGCTCATCGCAGACGATAAACTCCGGCTTTACGGCAAGCGCTCTTGCTATGGATATTCTTTGACGCTGTCCGCCCGAAAATTCATGGGGGTAGCGCGTCAGATGGTCTGTGTTTAATCCCACGAGAAGAAGCTGCTCAAGGACGCGTTCGTCACGCTCGGCGCGGGTTTGGCACGTATTTTGGATGTCAAGCGGCTCTCCTACGACGTCGCCTACCGTCATGCGCGGGTTTAGCGAAGAATAGGGGTCTTGAAATACGATTTGCATACGGTTGCGCAGATTCTTTATTGAAGACGAAGTCACATTTATGCCGTCATAGACGATTTCTCCGTCGGTCGGTTCGTGCAGATGTAAGATGACCCTGCCGACTGTGCTTTTTCCGCAGCCGGACTCGCCGACCAACCCGAGTGTCTCTCCTCGCTCAATGGTCAAGTCTATGCCGTCTACCGCTTTTACTTGTTTGCGATTCCACATATTGCCTTGTACGGGGAAATATTTTTTCAAATTTGAAACGGTCAAAAGACTCATGCACGTACCTCCGCCTTTCGCGACGCGGTGTGCAGCCAACAGCGCGACGTGTGACTCTCGGACAGCTCAAATTCCGGGGAAGGTGTCGTCAGACATATGTTCATCGTGTGCTTACAGCGCGAAGCGAATGGGCATCCCGGCGGCATATTGAGCAAGTCTACCGGCAGTCCCTCGATTGGTTCAAGCGGGGAGTCCGTGTCGCCGTCTAAACGGGGCAGGCAATCCAAAAGCCCTCTTGTATATGGGTGCGCCGTGTTGTCATAAATTTCGTCTACAGTTCCGCGCTCAACAACGGTACCCGCATACATAACAACAACGGTGTCGCAAATATCGGCGACAATGCCCAAATCGTGTGTGATTAAAATGACGGCGGCGTCTGTTTCGCTGCGCAGGGTTTTCATCAAGTCCAAAATTTGCGCCTGAACGGTAACGTCGAGAGCTGTCGTCGGTTCGTCCGCGATGAGGAGCTTAGGCTCGCAGCTGAGCGCCATAGCTATCATCACGCGCTGGCGCATACCGCCGGAGAGCTCGTGCGAATATTGCTTCATGCGTATTTCAGGATTAGGTATGCCTACCTGACTCATCATATGGATAGCGTGAGCCCGCGCTTCTTTGTGATTTTTGTCCGTATGAAGCAATATGGCTTCAATCAATTGATTGCCTATCGTAAATACGGGGTTGAGTGAGGTCATCGGGTCTTGAAATATCATGGAAATCTCTCCGCCCCTTATCTTTTGCATAGCTTTTTCACCGGTGCTTAGTATGTCAATTTCGTTGAACATGACCTCGCCCGATTTCACGCGGCCGGGTGCTTGAGTCAATCCGGTTATGACAGAGGCTGTGACGCTTTTGCCGCTGCCGGACTCGCCGACGATGCCTACGACTTCGCCGGAGGCGACGTCTAAGCTGACGCCGTTGAGGGCGCGGACTTCACCTGCCGGAGTGAAGAATGAAAAATGCAAATCATTGATACTGAGCATAAAAACTACCTACTTTGAAATAAATGCGGTTATTCTGAACGCAGGCGGGGGTCAAGCGCGTCGCGAAGCCCGTCTCCCAAAAGATTAAAAGCGAGTATAATGAGGCTGATTAGCATAGCGGGAAACAGCAATAAATGCGGATAGGAGCGGAAAGAGCCGATAGCGCCCGAACTAAGCGAGCCGAGAGACGCAAGGGGGGCAGACACGCCAAGCCCGATATAGCTTAAAAAAGCCTCGATAAAGATAGCCATGGGAATTTGAAACATAGCGGTAACTAAGATGACTCCTATAGAGTTTGGAATCAGGTGGCGGAATATGATCCGTGAACCCTTAGCGCCCATTGCGCGAGCTGCCGAAACGTACTCCATTTCTTTGACTAAAAGGACTTGACCGCGCACCATACGAGCCATATTGACCCAATACAGCAGCGCGAACGCCACAAAAATAGATATCATTGACGATCCGAGCGTACCGGCAAATATTTTACCAAGCGGTTCTTTTAATGAGATTTGAAGCAAAATTATCACCAAAACATCGGGAATCGTATAGAGTACCTCAAGATAGCGCATCATAACATAGTCAACTTTCCCGCCGCAATAGCCGGAAATAGCGCCGTAAATAACGCCGATAACCACAACCAATACCGCGCAGCACACGCCGATAGAGAGAGATATTTGCGCTCCGACCATACACCGCACAAGCATATCGCGGCCATGCACGTCTGTTCCGAAAGGGTGTTCCCAGCTGGGCGGGGAGTATCTGTTTTCACGAATCTGTTGGTCGTATGTGTATGGCGAGAGCATAGGCCCCACAAAAGCGAATAAAGCCACCAAAACTATCGTGATGAGCGCGGCGACGGCTATTTTGTTTTTGAGGAAACGCCGATACGCGTCTTTCCAATATGTCAGCGTTTCGCGCATGATAAAGAGTTGTTCTTTTTCCTCTTTTGTTGCCGTGCGGACGTCTTCGGCAGTCAGCTGCAAGCTGCCCGGTCTCGCGACGTTCATGAACTTTTTCTTTTCCGGTTTTTCCATATCTTTTGTTTTCCTATATAAAATCCATATCCGTGTTTATTGAAGTTTTATTCGCGGGTCTACCACCCTATAGAGTATGTCAACAATAAAATTGACGACTATGACAAGCAGAGCGAGAAAAATAGTCAAACCCATGATCAGTGGGTAGTCACGCGTTTCGACCGAACGCACAAAGTAATCGCCGAGACCGGGGATGTTGAATATCCGCTCCACATAAAAGCCGCCTGTTATTATAAAGGCCGTCATCGGACCGACATATGTGACAAGCGGAATGAGAGCGTTACGCATTATGTGCTTGTAGATAATGCGGATACGCGACACACCTTTTGCCTTTGCGGTTTTGATAAAGTCAGAATCAATCACGTCCAAAATAGTGGAGCGGATAAGGCGCGCTATGTAGCTCATGGATTGCATAGACAGCGTTATGACGGGCAATATGTATTGTTTTGGCGAGCCGAGGGCATCTGTCGCGGATACCCACCCGAGCATTTCCGCAAATAGGTATATGAGCAGAGTTCCCAAAATAAAACCGGGTACGGAAATGCCGATCGTGCTGATAAACATTATAGCGCGGTCGAGCAATTTGTTGCGGTTCATCGCCGCCGCGGTTCCTAAAATCACTCCCGAAAATATTGACCAGATGACGGCAATAATGCCGAGCTTTGCGGAAACAGGGAATTTTTCCGCGATGATTTCATTTACCGTAAAGCCTTGCCTTTTGTAGGAAATGCCCAAGTCGCCGTGCAGCAGGCGGTTCATGTAATTTATATATTGTTCGTGGATTGGGAGGTCTAATCCGTATTTTTCGTTCATTCTATCAAGTGTCTGCTGGCTGGTTTTTTCCGAAAGGAAAGGCCCGCCGGGTACGATGTTCATTAGAAAAAACGTCAGCGTGCAGACGATGAATAAGGTGAGTACCGCCCCAAAAAACCGTTTAATTGTAAAAGAAATCATGAAAACCCTCCGTCAGGCGGTTGGTATTAGTAAAATCATTTGAGCAGTCAGCCGTCAGACGCCTTTGGAATTATACAAGAATGTAAGAGCTTTTGCAAGAGTTTTTATACACATAGATTGCAAAAAATACACCAAAAATGCCTCAAAACTCTTTGAAAGTTTTGCAAAAATGCACTATTGGCGTTAATTGAAGATTGTATGTTTAGTTTCGTGGTCATAAAATTATTCCTCCCCGAATCACTGCGTCATCCGTGCGCAGACGATTCGGACGCTCCGCATCCATGCTCCGCTCTCGGAATAATTTTCATGACCGCTTCATAAGTTGCTTCATACATCAAATATCTTCCAAGCGTTCTATCATGGCGCACATGGCGGCATATGAGTTGAAGTTTTCGGGAACAAGCTCTTCGGGCGGTATAGACACCCCTATCTTATCGTCTATTTCAGCGATAAGGGAAATAATATCAAACGAATCAATGACTTTATCATCAATCAATGTTTCGTGCGTATGAAAGTCAATATCCTCATACATCTCTTTGAGGATTTCCAATAAAATGTCCATGACTAATACTCCTTGCTGTTACTTGCGGAGAACGGTGCTGATGGAAGGATGTTACAGATTCTCGGTCATAAAATCATTCCTCCCCGATCAATTGCGTCATCCGTGCGCAAACGATCGGACGCTCCGCATCCATGCTCCGCTCTCGGAATGATTTTTATGCCCGCTCATACATACTTCGTACTGTTACTTGCGGAGTCAGATTTTTTCAAAGTGGTCAATGGGAATGACAAAGACCGTCGCGCCGCCCACAGTCACCTCAACAAGCGGCGCGTTAAAGAACCCGCCCATTGACGACTCTGAGACAGTCGGCACGGTCTGGCTGCGGCTTTTAGACTTTTCGCGTATGATCCGCGTGACCTCATCAACACGACTATCCTCTACGCCCGTGATGATGGTGACATTGCCCGCCATTAAAAAACCGCCTGTGGTTGCAAGTTTTGTGATTTGAAAGCCTTCTTGCGTGAGTCCGCGAATGACGCTTTGCGCATCATCGCTGTTTATGATCGCCATAACCAATTTCATAATTTTATAATCCTTTCCGGTTCATTGTCAAAGTAAAAATATCTGCGCCGGATATGGAGGCTACCTATATTATTTTACATGAATTTCGGGAAATTTCAAGCAAAAGGTATGGCAATTGGCGTCAAATATCTTGTTATTTGTGCCAAATATGTTGTAAAATGGTGTCGTGAAAATTTATCACAGACGCGGCAAAACAAGAAAAGGATATCTATCACCATGAGAAAAAAGCTATATATGGCCGCTGTGGGAATTATTATCGGACTTGTGGCAATTTTGCTCGGAATTTTTGGAAACCCCGCAAATATGGCCTTTTGCGTCGCCTGTTTTTTGCGCGACACGGCAGGGGCTCTCGGGCTGCACAGAGCCGAAGCCGTGCAATACGCGCGTCCCGAGATTGTTGGCATCGTGCTGGGCGCTTTTATAGTGAGCCTTATCAAAAAAGACTTCAAGCCCGCGGGCGGTTCGTCGCCGTTCACGCGCTTTATACTCGGCATATGCGTTATGGTCGGCGCGCTGGTATTTTTGGGCTGCCCTTTGCGCATGGTTCTGCGCATGGCGGGCGGAGATATAAACGCCCTCATCGGGCTTTTTGGATTTGCCGGCGGAATACTCACGGGCACGGCGTTTTTAAACAAAGGCTTTACGCTAAAACGCGCCTATGAGCAGCCCCGCCTCGAGGCCGCCGCTTTCCCGGCGGCAAATGTGCTGCTCTTGGTTCTTTTGGCGTCCGCGCCCGGTTTTCTTCTCTTTAGCGAGAGCGGACCCGGCTCTATGCACGCGCCGATTCTTATGTCTCTTTGCGGCGGTTTGATTGCCGGCGTAGCCGCGCAGCGCTCGCGCCTGTGCTTTGGCGGCGGTATTCGCAATGCCGTTTTCTACAAAGATTTTGACGTGCTTGTATCCATCGGGGCTATTTTTGTTACCGTTCTTATTGGCAATTTCATAACCGGCGGCTTTAGGCTCGGCATGGTAAATCAACCGATTTCGCACACCGAGTGGATATGGAACATTCTCGGGCTGTATCTTGTCGGCTTTGGCTCTGTTTTACTCGGGGGCTGTCCCCTGCGGCAGCTTGTTTTGGCCGGCAGCGGCAATAGCGACTCGGGTATTACGGTGCTCGGTTTTTTGGCGGGAGCCGCGATTTGCCATAACTTTGGCATAGCTTCCGGCGCGGCGGGCACTACCGTAAACGGCCGCATTGCCTTTGGCGTCTGCGCCGCGATCGTGTTTGCCGTCGCCGCCGCAAACACCGTGAAAATAGGCAGCAAATGAGATGATAAGGAGCGTCATGATGAATTATATAGCGACGTTTTACACGCACTATGGCGCGATGTGTTTTCACAGCCATTGCGCGGCAAACTATATAAGCGCAAAGCTCGCCCCCGTTCCGCGTGAGCTCAGTTCTTCGTGCGGCGTGGCAGTGCGTTTTGAATCCGAACGCGATGTTGAAGCAGTCCGGCAAAACTTGGAGCTTGCAAAGCATGAGGATTTGGAGAGCTGCTATATAATCGAAAACGGTACATATACTCCCGTATACCCATAATGGGTTATTGCGAACATACCCTGCGGAGAGCTTCGTAGCGGAGTAAATTAGAGACTGTAGGCGAAATAGCGGATAAGGTCGAGCATTGTTTGAGCAGAGCGAACAAAGTTCGCTTTGCGAGTTTGCGAAGACCCCGCTATGAGCCGTACAGTGTCTATTTACGTAGGTCTGAAGCTCCACGCAGGGTATGTTCGCAATAAAAATTTTTAAAATTTTTTCACAATATTTTGCAAAAATGCAAAGTTTTTATTGCATTTTGCCGTCATTTATGATAGTTTATTGACCGCAAGGCCATAATCATGGGCCGCAGCGACCGCGAAGATGCGACAACATCTTCACGGCGAAAGTAGGGAACAATTCTAACTTCCTGCCTACAGACACGGAAAATCCGCCGCTACGACCATTATCAGTATACCTTTTCATCTCGGTATTTTCAACCTGATTTTGTGGTTTCTGTGACAGACTATCCGCAATAAACGCTGAATATACACATCGGCGCACATGTAGGTAGAGCCAACTTCGTTGGCTCACGTCTCCTGACGGAGACGCAGGCATTATATGCCCCCCTGCGTGCGTTTTTATTATGGCCTTTTGCTAAAATAAACAAGATAAGCAAAAGGAGAGGAAAAAACATGAAGAGAAAATTACTAAGACCCATCGCAATCGCGCTCATGGCCGCGCTCGCGCTGTCGCTTACCGTAATCCCGCTGACGGCCGCGGCGGCGGAGGTAGAGGGCACGTACAAATTTCAAACAGGGCAGTCTGTACCGTTCACGCTTAGTTTTACCGAGACCAACCCGGGCGAATCTGCCGTGTGGCTTTATGCACGCCCACTTGCAGAGCGGGAGGTCAATCACTTTAGCCATAAAAACCAACTCGCTCTTTATATCGTCAATTCAGCAAATATAGCCTCCATAACCATCGAGCATACTTCGCAAAATGTTGAGAAGATTGATACAACAACAGCGGGAATGGCAGATGAACGTACATTGACCGCGACATTGAACGATAAAGTAAATGTTTCCGGAAAAGAGCTGACCATCACAGGTCCTGCAAACTTCGCTGCTCTTATTGACGCGACAGGCAGTACGGGTCCGGAGGACTTCGGGTGTGCGGTCGCTTTTAAGGCCGACGGCACAGAATACATTTTGTTCCTCAATGAGTATGCAGGGGTACATTATAGCATTACAAACAGCGGCGGCGGCACGGTGACTCAAGGGGCAAATGCCAGAGTAAATAACCAGTTTTCCGTTTTTGCCTCAGAGCAAACGATTACAGTCACGCCGCGTGCCGGCGGGTCAATCAAGTCCTTTACCGTAAATGGCGATGACGAATTTTCAGGTTTAGCCATAAATGAAGACACCGGCGTTGGCACTGTCACGCTGCCTTACGCAGGCGCTTCCGATAACTTACTCTATACTATCGCTGTGGAGTTTGTATCGCCGCCCGCGCCACCTCCGACTTCGTCCGCGCCGGCCGCGCCGTCAATGCCTTGGACAGACCCCGAGCCGAACACGCCGGACTCTTTCCTCGCGTCACTGTATTTCGCGGCGCTGGGCCGCACTCCCGATGAGGGCGGTTTTGACGATTGGGCGGACGCGCTCGAAAGCGGCGCAATGACCGCCACCGACGTCGTCTACGGTTTTGTGTTCAGCCCCGAAATGGTAACAAAGAACCTTAGCGATGAAGAATATGTCGTAATGCTCTACGCCGCGTTTTTCGCGCGCGACCCTGACGAGGGGGGCAAGGCGCATTGGCTCGGCCGGCTTGCTTCCGGCGCCTCGCGCTATGATGTATTTCTCGGCTTTGCAAACTCTGTGGAGTTTGACGTATTTTGCGACGCCCACGGCTTCGTGAGGATATAGGCGAGATTGCTTGTCACATTAGCCAAAAGCCCCTTGAAAAAGGGGCTTTTGGTGTTGGGGGGTGTGCGCGGGGTATTCAGAGCGTGCGCTGCGTGGAGCTTCAGACCTCCGTAAATAGACACTGTACGGCTCATAGCGGGGTCTTCGCAAACTCGCAGAGCGAACTTTGTTCGCTCTACTCAAACAGTGCTCGACCTTATCCGCTATTTCGCCTACAGTCTCTAATTTACTCCGCTACGAAGCTCCACGCAGTGTACGCTCTGAATCTTGTACGCCAGCCCCTTGCGAAGCAAAAATAATGTTGACAGAGTTTTTCTGATGTGGTACTATGAGCATATAAAAAGGCGTCGCACCGTCTCGCCAGCGAGACAGTGTAACGGTTAGCCTTAGACGACGAAACGATTGTAACCGCTCATCTATCTAGGACGTGGCGGTTACTTTCGTTTGTCTATGTATTCTCTGAGCTTTATCATTAACGCCGCAAATGCGATAATCAATGTTATTGCTTCAAATAGTGTCATAGAACCACCCCCTTTCGGGGTGGCTAACCGCTACCGCTATGGCAACGCCAGTTTAATTATATTTCGGATTAACCAAACTGTCAAGGGTTTGTTGGGGCAAAGCGTTTGAGGAATTGTTTCATAATTAAACAGTTCCTCAAACGCTTGCAAATGCTGCGTTTCGCTCAGAAAAAAGCGAGTATTATGTCAACCATGTGGGCAAAACACCGCTTAAAATAACGCTTACGCCTACCTCTTACCCTACCACTTTGTTTAGCTTTTCGGTGAGTACCAGAAGCAGTACGGCAAAAATGAAAATAACCACGGGAAGCAGCGCTATGCCAAGATTTTCGGCAATAATGCCAAAGAGCGGCGCCATAAATGTAGAACCCGTATATGCGCTCGCCATTTGAATCCCGATTATCGCCTGCGAATTTTTTTTGCCGAAATTGGACGGCGTGGCGTGTATGATTGACGGGAAAATCGGAGCGCAGCCAAGTCCGATGACGACAAGCCCGACAAGGCACATTATCTCGGTACGCACCGGCAGCCACAGGCTGAAAATCCCCGCAAGAACAATGCCTATCCCGATGCGTATCATATTCCTGTCTCCGATTTTGTCAGAAATAATCCCGCTAAGAAACCTTCCGCCCGTAATTCCGATAAAGAAAAATGAAGCAAAACGCGCCGCCGTTTCTTCGTTTACGCCTTTGTGTTCAAAGAGAAAGCTGCTCGCCCAGTGCATTGTCGTGCTTTCCATCGCGCAATAACACAAAAACGCGATTAGCACGAACACAACGCCTCTTATTTTAAATACGCTCCGCAGCGTTATGGGGGCAGGGGCGGCGGTGTTGTCAGTGGTGGTGGCGGGGGCGGAGGCAGCGGCAGTGGGGGCAGCGTCGGTGGATGCGGCGGGGGCGGGGGCGTCGGTGGGCGCGGCGGCAGCGTTTTTCTTATCTTTCCAGATGAACATACTGCAAATCAAAAGGCATGAGAGCCCTATGTATATGTATGATACACTGCGGTATCCCATGCTCCAGTCGGAGTTTTGCGCAAGAAAATGACCCATTATCAGCGGGCTGATACCGGCGCCCACGCCCCAGAAGCAGTGCATCCAGTTCATGGCGCGTGACTTATAGTGCAAAGCGACATAATTATTTAGCGCGGCGTCTATCGAGCCGCCGCCAAACCCGAGCGGCACGGCAAAAGCTATGAGCATCGGATATGAGGTCGAAACAGAAAAGCCGTATAACGCCGCGGCAGACAATATGACGCCGCCTGTCGTCACTCGCGATGCGCCGAATTTTTTTGTGAGCCTGTCGGACATAAGCGCGGCGATAATCGTACACGCCGACCCTGTCATTGTTATAAATCCGAGATATGACAGGTCAACATTCATATACTCGCGTATTACGACCCATCCCGATCCATGCAGTGAATCGGGCAAGCCAAGTCCGATAAATGTCAAAAAGATTATAATCAATAGAGCCGTCGCCATAATGGTCTCCGATACTTTTCTTATTTTTGTCTACGATGGCTATTGTAACATTTATATCCGCACTACTCAACATGAATATATGGCAATTTTCCATGTAAAATGCTATAATACAATACATGAAAACACTTACGGTTTTAGGTTCAACAGGGTCAATAGGCCGCCAAACGCTTGAGGTGGCTCGCCATCTCGGTATTCGAGTCGTCGGGCTGACGGCATATAATAACCGCAAGCTGCTCGACGAGCAGGCCCGCGAGTTTGGCGTCCGGCCGGATATGACAGCCCTCGGCAGCGAGCCGGACGGCGAAGAAGCTATCTGCCGAGTTGCCGCAAAAAGCGGCGCCGATATAATAGTCACTGCCATAGCGGGCGAGGCCGGTCTTCGGCCCACTCTTGCTGCCCTTAGCACCGGCAAGCGCGTCGCGCTGGCAAATAAAGAGCCTCTCGTTTGCGCCGGAGATATTGTCATGCAAACCGCGCGAAAGCACAATGCACAGATTATCCCCGTAGATTCTGAGCACAGCGCGATTTTTCAGTGCCTGGCCGAAAGACGCCAATATGCAGAAAGTTCCGCCACCTCGTCCTCCGGCGCGATAAAAAAGATAACGCTCACCGCGTCCGGCGGCCCGTTTCGCGGATTTACCCGTGACAAATTATCTCACGTAACGCCAGAAGATGCCCTGCGTCACCCCAACTGGAACATGGGTCAAAAAATAACCGTTGATTCCGCTACAATGATGAACAAGGGGCTTGAGCTTATCGAAGCCACTTATCTTTTTGGCGTGACGCCCGATCAGATCGAGGTCGTCATACATCCGCAGAGCATTATCCATTCTATGGTTGAGTTTGCCGACGGCAGCACGATAGCGCAGCTTTCAAACCCTGATATGCGTATGCCGATCCAATACGCCCTCACATATCCGGGCCGTCTGCCGGGCCTTGTAAAACCGCTAAATCTCATTGAGCTTGGCTCTTTGACCTTTGAAAAACCCGACCTTGACGCTTTTTCCTGCCTCGCCCTCGCGCAAAAAGCCGCGCGATATGACGCTGCGCACGGCTCTTGCGCTGCCTGCAAAGCCTTAAACCGCGCAAATGAAGAGGCGGTCGCTTTGTTTTTAAACGGCAGCATCGGATTTCTTGAAATAGCGGAGCATATCAAAAATGTTTTGAGCAATTTACAGCATTGGAAATAAAGAATAAAGGATAAGTCAGTATGTATATAATTCTCGCAATAATCGCGTTTGGAGTCATAATCGCCGTCCATGAGCTTGGTCACTTTTTCGCGTCAAAAGCACTCGGCGTCAGGGTCAACGAATTTGCTATCGGCATGGGTCCGAAAATCCTGTCACGGCAAGGCAAGGAGACCTTATACAGCTTGAGGCTCTTTCCTTTTGGCGGTTTTTGCAGCCTTGAGGGTGAAAACGGCAACCCGGAGGGAAATGATACGGACGACGGCGAACGCACCGTCGGCACTCGGCGCCCCGACGCTCGCGCAGCGGGGAACACCTCATACCGAGGTGCGCCCGCCGCCGCCCTCGACTCTACTATCGCCGATGACTCTCGTTCATTTTTCGCGCAAAAACGCTATCGCCGAATCATCATACTCGCGTCCGGCAGCGCGGCAAACTTTGTTTTAGCGTTTATTATAATAATGCTGTTGTCCTTTGGCTCTGAGAGCTATTACAGCACGCCCGTCATAATCCGGGACAATTTGCCCGAGCAGGGCGCGGCCGAGCTGATAGGCGGCGACAAAATCATCGCGATAAACGGCGAGCGTCTTTATTATTACAACGATTTTGCCCTGTTTATGAATCTCAACGCAAACAAACCCATCACCTTTACAATTGAACGTGACGGAAATTCCTTTGAATACCAACGCCGCACATATATGGTGGACGGCTATGAGACCGGCAGATACAGCTTCACATCATACGAAATCAAGCCGACATTTACGGAAAATCTCAAATACTCCATCTACCAGACCTTTAACTTCATGCGGCTGATACGCGTCAGCCTTGCCATGATGTTTCGCGGAGAAGCGTCGGTCTCTGATATGGCAGGGCCGATCGGCATTGTTGACGCAATGAACACTGTCGGCCAAGAGTCTGAAAACATCTATGACGCAATACGCAATATCGTGTTCTTTACCGCTTTTATCGGCATAAATATCGCGGTTATCAATATGCTGCCGATACCGGCAATGGACGGCGGCAGGATTTTATTCATCGGCCTGACATGGTTTATAGAGAAGGTTTTTCGCAAAAAACTTGATCCAAAATATGAAAATTACATAAACACCACCGCTTTTATCTTGCTCATTATTTTCATGGTGTTTATAATGTACAACGACGTTATGAGGCTGATAGCCTGACCTTTGTAAATCCGACGGCCTAACGCCGTAATATGAGGTTTTTTTATGATTTCTCGCGATAAAATTACAATCCAGTCAATGACCACGACCAAAACATCAGACGTACAGGCCACCGCCGCCCAAATCAAAAGCCTTGCGGCGATAGGCTGCGACATTATCCGCGTCGCGGTGCCGGACATGGCGTCGGCGGATGCCATTTATCACATAAAATCCGAAATTGACATACCGCTCGTCGCCGACATTCACTTTGATTACCGCCTTGCCATACGATGCGTCTCATCAGGAGCCGATAAGATTCGCATAAATCCCGGAAACATCGGCGGTGAAGATAACGTAAAAAAGGTTGCCGATGCCTGCCGCAAGCGGAATATCCCGATCCGTATCGGCGTAAACAGCGGCAGCCTGGAGCGGAGCATACTCGAAAAACACGGCGCGGTCACGGCAGAGGCTATGGCCGAGAGCGTGCTCGGTCATGCCGCTTTGCTCACAAAATATGACTTTGACGATATTTGGCTCTCCGCCAAAGCCTCAAGCGCCAAGCTCACGGTGCAGACATACCGGCTTTTGCGCGAGATGACAAAATATCCTCTCCATATAGGCGTTACCGGCGCCGGTACCGAATATTCCGGCATAATCAAAAATGCCATCGGCATCGGCGCGCTCCTGCTTGACGGTATCGGCGACACTATTCGCGTCTCGCTGACGGCTCCGCCGGAACGTGAGGTGATCGCCGCCAAAACAATACTCAAATCGCTCGGCCTTTATCCCGGTATTGATGTGATTTCGTGCCCCACCTGCGGCAGATGCGGCATTGACGTAATGACGATAGCCGATGAAGTAGAAAGGCGATTGGAGTCAAATATGTCCCGGGCTTTGAAATCCAAACCCGCGGCGGATAAGAGCCATCTTTCCGATAGCCTTACAGTCGCGGTCATGGGCTGCTCTGTCAACGGGCCCGGAGAAGCGCGGCAGGCGGATTTTGGGATAGCTGGCTGCGCGGGGGTAACGCGCGGCGGCGCAAAAGAGGGCGAAGGAATCATTTTCGCGAGGGGCGAAATAATAAAAAAGACAAAAATGAGCAGTCTCATAGATGAATTGATGGAGATTATATACCTATGACGCCGGTTTTACTGTATGAAATATTTCCGTTTTTGCAAGGCGCGGCAAAACTCACCTGCGATTTTTCAAAGGTTTTTGTTGTCCGCGCCTCCATAAACAACGCAAAAACGCAAATGGACATTTATCTCACCGTGCCCTCTCCCATACCCCCATTTGAGATAGATGCAATGGAAAAGCTCATCGCGAAGGAATACGGCATAGAAACGGTAAACATATCCGCCGCAGCCTCCGCCGACCCCTCAGGCGGTGGCGAACGAGGCGGCGGGCACAGCTCACCGGTAGGTGATTCCCGCCCTGCAAGTGCCGGCGCTGTGACTGCCACCGTCGGCGTCAAAGACACAGGCAGCGCGAAAAAAAACTTAAAGACGGGCAAAGCCATAATGGGGCGTATTGTCAAAACCGCTCCCATGCCAATGAGCCAAATCACCATAGACGACGGCAAGGTCACTGTCCGCGGTATTGTTTGCGCAAACCGCTGTAGGCTTATAGAAAAAAATAATTCATGGCTTTTAAGTTTTGACATCACAGACCAAACCGGCACGTTGACCGTGTATAAATTCATACCGGACGAGAAGGCTGAGAAAATAGCAAATGCCATACAAATAGGTATGTATCTCACTGTTTCGGGCGTTTTGTTCATCAGCAATTATGACGGGGAGCTGACTTTAAATCCCCATAATATTTTTGAAAGCGAGCGCGCCCTGCGCATGGACACCGCCGACGCCGACAAAACGCGGGTCGAGCTGCATTTGCATACGAAAATGTCCGCAAAGGACGGCCTTATTGACGTGTCCGAGCTTATCGGGCGTGCCGTGGCTTGGGGGCATCCAGCCATAGCCATCACCGACCACGGCGTTGTACATTCTTTTCCCGAAGTGGAAAAAGCAGCGGGCAAGTATAAAGGTAAAATAAAGATTATTTACGGCATGGAGGGGTACTTGCTCTCCGATATGCCCGAGCCGTTAAAGAAGCGGCGCAATAATCACGTAATTTTGCTCGCGCAAAACAAAGCGGGGCTCAAAAACCTGTATAAACTCGTTACACACAGCCATCTGCACGGTTTTAGCAAACGCCCTATAATTAAAAAAAGCGAGCTGTCACAGCACCGGGAGGGGTTGATAATCGGCGCGGCATGTGAGCGCGGCGAGCTTTTTGAAGCCGTCACCCGCAATAAAAGCGACGCCGAGCTGCGCGAGATAGCGGCGTTTTACGATTATCTTGAGATTCAGCCGCTTTGCAACAATATGTTTATGCTGTTTAGCGAAAAACCCATTGCCAAGAGCGTAGAGGATTTGCAAAATTTCAACCGCAAGGTCATAGAAATCGGAAACTCGCTGAATATTCCGACGGTTGCCACATGCGACGCGCATTTTCTCGACCCGGAAGATGAAATTTACCGTAAAATCATCCTCACAGCAAACGGCTACAAAAACGCAAATGACGACCTTGCTTTGTTTTACCGCACCACGGATGAAATGCTCCGCGAGTTTAGCTATCTCGGAGCTGACGAGGCGTTCAAGGCCGTGGTCACAAACACGAGGAAAATCGCCGAAATGTGCGAAGAAATAAGTCCGCTGCCGCAAAAGCACAAACTCTTTTCACCGCAGCTTGAGGGTAGCGCGATAGAGCTTGAAAAACTCATAATAGATGGAATTGCTGCGCATTATGGCGATGATCCTCCGCAAATAGTCACACAGCGCGCCGAATATGAGCTGTGCGACATACTAAAGCTAAATTATGACGTGATTTATATGGCTGCGCAAAAGCTCGTCGCTTATTTAAAAACTAAGCGCAACCGAGTTGGCTCACGCGGCAGCGTCGGGTCGTCTTTTGTCGCGTACCTTGCTGGAATCACCGAGGTAAACCCTCTCCCGGCACACTATAGATGCCCCAATTGTAAGCTGTCTTTGTTTTATGACGGCAGCGGCGCTCATCATGTCGCCTCAGATCAAACAATCAGCTATTATGCCTGCGGGGCGGATATGCCCGACAAGGCTTGCACCCATTGCGGCACAATGCTTATTAAGGACGGGTTCAACATACCCTTTGAGACGTTCTTAGGATTTGGCGGGGAAAAAGTCCCCGACATTGACCTGAATGTTTCAAATCAAAGCGCGGCGCATAAGTTCGTTTATGATATGTTTGGCTCTGACCGTGTTTACCGGGCGGGCACTATCGGCACTATCGCGGAAAAAAACGCCTACAGATATGTAAAGGGCTATCTTGAAGCGACCCGCAAAAGCACCACAAAAGCCGATGAATATCGTTTGGCGGCGGGCTGTACCGGCGTCAAAATGACTACCGGGCAGCACCCGGGCGGGCTTATTGTCATTCCGCAAGGCATGGATGTCACCGATTTTTCTCCCGCGCAGCATCCTGCCGATGACAGCAGCGACGGTATCATAACTTTGCATTTTGAGTATAAATACCTTGAGGACAACCTGATAAAGCTCGATATATTGGGGCATGACAATCCGGGAATGCTCAGTATGCTTGAGGAAATGACGGGCATAAACGCAGATGAAATCGGGCTTGACGATGCCGGCACAATGTCAATTTTTTCTTCGACAAAGAGTCTTGGGATCGATGATGACGACATAATTATCGGTAAAAACGGCGCGATCGGAATACCCGAGTTTGGCACGCCTTTTGTGCGGCAAATGCTTTGCGACACCAATCCAAAAGACTTTGATACGCTCGTTCGCATATCCGGTTATTCTCACGGCGAAAAAGTATGGCTCGATAATGCAAAGAGCCTTATTGATACAAAAAAAGCCACAGTCGCCGAAACCATCAGCAGCCGCGACGACATTATGCTCTATCTCATATCAAAGGGCATGGCTGAAAAGGATGCTTTTGTGGTTTCCGAAAGCGTGCGTAAGGGTAAGGGGCTTCCGGGCGGCGTCGAAGCCGATCTTTTGAAGCGAAAAATCCCGCCGTGGTATATAGATTCGTGCAATAAAATCAAGTATCTTTTTCCAAAGGCTCACGCCGTCGCCTACGTCATCATGGCGTTTCGTATCGCTTGGTTTAAGGTCAACCGCCCTCTCGAATATTACAGCGCGTTTTTTTACCGCCGCAGCCAAAGCGGACATTTCGACGCGCACATGATGACGGGCGGCATTGACTCGGTGAGGATCAAAATCCACGAGATAAAAAGCCAAGCGGAGCGCACCAAGCGCGATGATGAAATACTCGTGACATTGGAATCGGTATATGAGTTTTATTTGCGCGGCTTTGGTTTTGCCCAAATAGATTTGTACAAAAGCGACGCCGAGCGATTTTTACTGTGCAAAGTGTGTGATGATTCGGACACCGAAAATGCCCCAACCCTTTTACGCCCGCCGTTTATAGCCATAAACGGGCTGGGGACAGCCGCCGCCGGAGAACTTGTAAAACAGCGCGAAAATCACGAGTTTATCTCGATTGACGACATTTCGGCGGCATGTTCGGCGGTAAATAAGAATCACCTTGTCGAACTTAAAGCTCTCGGCGCGTTCGGCAACCTCCCCGACACCAGTCAAATGAGTCTTTTTTAAATTAAGCTGCGGTCGTAAAACTCATTCCGATAGCGGAGCATGGACGCGGAGCGTCCGATCGTTTGCGCACGGATGACGCAACTCTTCGGGGAGGAATGGTTTTATGACCGTAGCTTAAATACCCCCTAAAAAAGAAAGGAGGTTCGTAATGAACAGAATTGTGATGAAAGGTGTGCTTGACGGGATTGTTGTGGACAGAATTGTGCGCGACGAGGAATATACAATGCCGTCTGTCCACTTTCATCCCGAGTTTGAGATATATTACTTAATGGAAGGCTCGCGGCTTTTCTTTATCGAAGATAAAACCTATCCAATGAGCAAAGGAGACTTAGCGTTAATCAACAGCGAGCTGATTCACAAAACCAGCGCGTTCGGGAAAACACCGCATGACCGCTTTCTCATTGAGCTGACCGCCGAGCCGTTTGCGAGTTTTTTCAGTAATATAAGCGGATTAACGCTCAAAGAGCTGTTTGCGGAGCAAACGGGAGTTTGGAAGCTCGACGAAGCGGGCAGGCGGCAAGTGGAGAGTATTTTTCTGTCAATTTCTGATGAGTTCAAAGCGCAAAATGAGCATTATAATGTTTGTGTGATGATGAAAATCGCGGAGCTTATGCTCTTTATTGCCCGCCTCAGAGCAGACGAGCGGACAAGCGAATCGCTTCCGCAAACATGGAAGCATACACAGATCAACTGCATTACCGACTATATTCTGCGAAATTATACAACGCCAATCTCTCTTGATACCCTGTGCAGTCAATTTTACATCAGCAAGAGCTATCTTTGCGGCACATTTAAGGAAATCACGGGGTCAACGGTTTGGGAGTACATACATTTGTGCCGCGTTAAGAGGGCGAGAGAGTTGCTCGAAAACAGCGATATGAGCATAACGGAAATTTCGGCGCTGCTTGGGTATGGCACGGTTACGCATTTTGAGCGTATGTTCCGAAGATATATGGAAACATCGCCGCTGAAATACAGAAAAAAAATGCGTCTTATTCACAAAAAAGTCCGCGAGAGAAAAAGCGAGAGTTTGTTGGAAAATTCGGTATAAGCGATGCGTGTGGCGGCAGAATACCGCCGCTACGAAAACCACCCCGCCCTTCGGGCACCCCTCTACGGAGGGGAATTTCCCGTCATTGCGAGGAGCAAAGCGACGAAGCAATCCAGATCTATTGCACTCATTGTTGTGCTTTTGTCTGGATTGCTTCGCTTACGCTCGCAATGACGAGCCTAATTCTTAGCCGTAATACTCGTCTAAGTATTTCTGATAGATTTCTAAGTATCTGCCGACACCTACGTTTTCTGCTTCGCTGAGGAATGTGTCCCAAGTAGCGTCAGTAACGCCGTTGATGATGAAGTTCGAGATAGTTGTTTTCATCAAGGACTCGATGTCTGTTCCAAGACGTGTCAGCTCGGCGGCATCATCGGGGGCGGGCTTTAGGATGCGCGTCAGAATCATGTAGGAATTTTGCTCGACAACACCTGCCGCTTGATACTCGGCCGCGTAATCTCTGCGTTCGATACGGTGCGGCGGCAGCTCAAAGATGTCGAAATACCAGTCGCCCGGCGCGAAGAATTGACCTTGTGTGACAGGAACGAGCTTATAAAGCGCATTGTTTGCCGGCACATCGGTGACTACGAACTGACCGTTCTCAAATACGAGCGGAGCTTTGTCGCTCTCCCAGTCTTCGCCCAATATAGCTATGAGGTCATCGGTAAGCTCTGTGGGTCCGTTAGAGGCGATCATCATCATTTCGGGGTCGTATTGCGCGTCTAACCAACGGAAAACCGCGGGGAGCTTGTCTGCGGCGGCGGCTGTTACAACCGCGCCAAATTCGGGAATCTCAAGCTCTCTGGGTACTGTCGCGCCTCGGCTCGCCTCTGGTGGCAGAATTGATGTCCAATTTTGAATTGTGTCCGGATTTGCCCACGCGGAGTTAATGAGGCGCAGATAGACTTGGAAACCGACTTGGTCTGAGTTAACTTTCTCGTTCCACGCGTTCTCATCTTGTGTTATCGCGTCGGGGTCAAGCAGACCTTCCGCATAGCACAGAGCAAGCCACTCACAGGCTTCACGGAATCCGTCCATATAACCCGGGAATACCGCGTTGAAGTTGTTGTCAACGGTGGCGTGTACCCAACGTGTCAGCGGTACGCCAAACATACCGAAGTATGGGTAGATACCGTTGGTTTGATGCTCAATGCCGCCGCCCGCGCTCATCGGGAATACGCTATCGGCGCCGGGAGCTTCAGCCTTAAACGCTCTGAGGACGTCGGTAAGCTCATCAATGGTTGTGGGTATGCTTTTTGAGACCGCGTCAAGCCATGTTTGATTGATGAAGAAGTGCGAGTTGTGATTGATGTTTTGCGCGATCAAAAATCCGAGGAAGTACATATTGCCGTCACTTGCGCGCAGAGAGCTTGTCTGGCCGTTGAAATCGTTATAAGCGACGCGAGCGGCATAGTTTGGCATATACTGGTCAATGTAGTCGTCGAGCGGGAGCAGAATACCTTGCGTTACGCCGTATTCTTCAATGCTAAGGCTTTGGTCGGGACGGATGATGACATCAGGCCAATCCAAAGAAGCAAAGGTCAGGTTAAGCTGCTCTCTCCAGTCACTTTCCTTAACGATGATCCAGTTGACTTTTACGCCTGTCATTTCTTCGATTTGCTGATAATACCACAGGTTCTCAAAGTCGGTTGTTTGGTTGTCGAGCGCCCACTGCATTACGGTAATCGTGGCGGGCTCAGGGTCGCCGGGGTCAGGCGGGCCGGGGTCAGCCGGACCGGATGTGGGGTCTGTGGAACCGGGGGCAGACGACGGGCCGGGTGTGGAGTCTGCGGGGGTGTCGGTCGCTTGACAGGCTACGATAGAAAATACCATAACAGCGGCCAACAGGATTGCAAGGATGCGCGTTAGTTGTTTCATTGCTTATTTTCCTCCTAAAAATTTTGTTTAGGGTACTTCCAGAAACCTGTGTCGTCAGATTTGTGCTATATTTTTTTTGTCCATTTTACGGGTTTTGAGGGACCGGAACCCGACCGCCGCCTGTGGCGGATAAAGGGAGGGTGACGGTGTCAAGCTCGAGGTGAGTGCGAACGAAGTGAAGCACGAACCCGAAAGCGCAGACTGGCTTGCCGTATTTAACCGAAAAACGCGTAAAAGGGGCGGGAAAAGATAGTGCAAAGATGTGCGACAGAGGTTTTTAGAAGTACCCTTTTTATAGTCAACAGTTTTTTTGCTAAGGCTATCCTTTGAGCGAGCCCACTGTTACGCCTTGAACGAAAAACCGTTGCATACTAACATAAAGGATTATAACAGGAACTGTTGCCACCACAATACAGCAATATTTAACAACCTCTGCTCTGCGGATGGCGTCGGAGATAGCCCTGCCGTCTCCGAAAAAGCCCATAAACGAATCGAGAGACGAGCCTGCCTGTGCCATTGCGATGATTTGCCTCAGGACAGTTTGAAGCGGTAAGAGCGACTCGTCGCGTATGTAAACGAGAGCTGTAAAATAGTCATTCCACCTTGCGACACCATAGTATATGAACATGACGGCAATAATGGTTTTCGAGAGAGGGAGGACGACCTTGAAAAAATAAGTGAAATGATTAGCGCCGTCAAGCATAGCCGCCTCATAGAGTTCATCAGGTACCGAGGTGCTGATATAAGTACGGGCAATCATTAGGTTCCAAACCGAAACGCAGTTGATAATTATCATAATGGTTATGGTGTTGTACAGCCCGAGCGACTGATTCATCAAAAATTGCGGAATCAAACCGCCTGTGAAAAACATGGCAAAGATGAAATAGAGGTTGACTGTCTTTTTGCCTTTGAACTTTCGAGTGAGCGCGTATGCCGCCATCATCGTCACCATAACGCTGAGTGTAGTGCCTGTGACGGTGTAGACGATCGAGTTGAAGTATGAGCGAAGCAAAAGTACGTGTTGGAAAACAGCCTCGTAGCCAATCAGCGAGAAATCAACAGGCCACAGGATCGCTCTTCCGCTAAAAATAGCTTCCGCGCTGGAGAAAGATGCGACGACAATATACCACAACGGGAAAACTATCAGCAGCAAAATTACAATCCATACAAAGAGGTTGGCAAAGTCAAAGACTTTGTCGGAAGTGGTACGCGCTACGTTTTTTTTGCTTGATTGAAAAGTCGCTTCCAAATCATTACCTCCTCTTTTGTTAAAACAGGCTTGCTTGTTTTGTGCGCCTCGCAACCCAGTTGACGGTTAAAATCAAAGCGAAATTGATGACATTTACAAGCAAGTTGATTGCGGCTGTGTATGAGAACTGTCCGCCGCGAATACCCATTCGATAGACATAAACGCCGATTATGTCAGATACGGGTATGTTGGGGTCGGTCTGCATGAGCAGAGCCTTGTCGGTGTTTGATGCCAGCATCGCCCCGCAGTTGAGGATCAAGAGCATTATGATAACGGGCATCATGTGCGGTATGTCTATATGGCGTATCGTTTGCAGCTTCGTAGCTCCGTCAATTTTCGCGGCTTCGTAGAGGGCGGGGTCAATGGCGGTGAGCGCCGCTATGTATAAAATTGTGTTCCATCCTGCGTGCTGCCATATGTCACTTGCGATAAAGATACTTCTAAACCATGATATTTCCAGCATAAAGCTGATCGATGTTCCGCCAAGCGATTCTATCAGCCTGTTTACAAGCCCCGTCGTGGGAGAGAGAAGCAAAAAGAGTATGCCAACAAGGACGACAGGAGAAATAAAATGCGGGGCATATATGACGGTTTGCGTAAAACGCTTGAACCGACGCCAAGGGAGATGATAGAGAAACAACGCCATAACTATCGGAAACGGAAACGCCCACAATAACCCGTACAGGTTAAGGAGTAATGTGTTGAGTATCAGCCGCGTTGAATAATAGGACGCGAAGAAATCAGTAAAATTCTTGAGGCCTACCCACTCGCTGCCCGCAATTCCGAAAGCCGCTTTGAAATCGCGAAACGCTATTTGTATGCCGTACATGGGTAAGTATGTGAAAACGAATACCAAAGCAACGGCGGGGAGCAGCAGTATATATAGCTGCCAGTCGTGTTTTACCGCGTCGCGGGAACCTTTTGAGGCGCAAACCATGGCAATCAAAGCAATTGTGAAAGTTATGGGCGGCACGAGCGTGGTTTTGAGTATTGCGGGGTCGTTCACGCTTGCGGCGAAAATTATGAATACGAGGGAGAGTGCCATAATTATGCTAAATCCGGTGTTCATCAGTACCGTTTGCAGCTTGGATATGGTAAATTGGCGAATTAGAAGTAAAACGAGAGAGGCGAGAAGCATAACAACCGCCGCAACGGATAATACCGTAAATGCTGTTAAAAATGCTTGAATTGCCGCGCTTTCAGGTTGAGACGCAAATGTAAACAGATTGAAGAACTCCCCTTGTCCCGCAATAACAAGCGCGGAACGAGCCGAGTTGGTGACAAGCACCCAGTCAAAAAATAAGCAGGCTACAATGCCGACGAATCCGGCAAGCAAAGCAGAAAAGCGTATCGAAATCGGAAATCTTTTCTCCGTAATCGGCACGTTTTCATCCACCTCCCTTTATTTTTGTGAACACGCTTCTATCCGTGATGTTAATATTAACTAACTATTACAAAAATGTCAATAAATCATACCTTAATCTCACAATAACAGTCGAAAATGCGTTAAAATCGTACTATATTCCTCAAAAACAAACGCGTTCTTGAAATATGACGGTAAGTCTAATATTATATTTCTATGATTGACAGAGAAAATATAGTGCGAAGACACAATCTTGTATTGGAAGAATAGGTGAAATAATAATGGTAAACATTAAGATTGCGTACATCGGCGGGGGTTCGATGGCATGGGCGAGGACATTTATGACCGACCTTGCGAGGGAGCCTCTGCTTGGGGGAGAAATCTGCCTATACGATATTGATTGTGAGGCGGCAAAACGCAACGAAATAATAGGCAACCGCATAACCGCGGATGCCCGCGCTGTCGGCAAATGGCGTTACACTACCGTCAGCGCCATAGGAGAGGCATTGACAGGTGCGGACATTGTTGTCATATCCATTTTGCCCGGAGATTTTGAGCATATGCGAAGCGACGTTCACCTTCCCGAACGTCTGAGTGTTTATCAATCGGTCGGGGACACAACCGGACCCGGCGGTATCATACGCGCGCTTAGAACAATACCGCTGTTTGTCGGGTTTGCGAAGCAGATAAAAAAATATTCGCCGGGCGCTTGGGTCATCAACTACACAAATCCCATGGCGGTGTGCGTGCGCGCGCTTTATGAGGCATTTCCCGAAATCAAATCATTTGGCTGCTGCCATGAAGTGTTCGGTACACAGGCGCTTTTGGCGGCAATGCTCAAGCGCGATAGGGGAGAAACAGCAGACAGGAGCGATATACATGTAAATGTTTTAGGGCTGAACCATTTCACATGGTTTGACCGCGCAACATGGGGCGAACACGACTTAGTATCACTTTTTGCGCGTTATTCTGATGAGTTTTACGAAAGCGGGCTGTCGGCAGGGTATGACCCCGGGCTTGACCCTGTCTTTCATTGCAGTAACCGCGTAAAGTTTGATTTATTCCGCAAATACGGTTATATTGCGGCGGCGGGCGACAGGCATTTAGCAGAGTTTATGCCCGGTGAAATATACTTAAAAAATCGTGAAACGGCGGAGAATTGGGGATTTACCCTGACAAGTGTTGACTGGCGTATTTCGGACAGAGAAAAGAAAGTAAAACACACAGCGCGCCTTGTGTCGGGCGAGGAAGAAATCGTACTCAAACCGTCGGGCGAGGAAGGCATTTTGCTCATTAAGGCGTTAGTAGGGCTTGGGGAGGTTGTCAGCAATGTCAATCTGCCCAATACCGCGGGACAGATCAAAAACCTGCCTAAGGATACGGTAGTTGAAACTAACGCGCATTTTTCAAAGGATAATGTCCGCCCTGTCATGGCAGGCAGCTTGCCCGATGCTATTTATGATTTATTTACTCCGCATATCGAAAACCAAAAAGAGGTCATGAGGGCCGCTCTTGATTGTGACTTTAACGCTGTTCTGAGAGCTTTTGAACGCGACCCGCTTTTGCGCGGCAAGTGTTCCGACGGTGAGCTTTACTTGCTTGCTGAGGATATGATACGAAACACGCAGGACATACTGCCGAATACTTGGAGAGAGGTAGTCTAAAAAAATCCCCCGGCTGAGCCGGGGGATTTTTTTTACAATTGGTTGCGTTTGATTTTGCCGCTGATGGTCTTTGGGAGACTGTCGCGAAATACCACTATGCGCGGATATTTGTATGGCGCGGTGTGCTTTTTCACATAATCTTGAATCTCGCGTTTGAGCTCTTCGGATGGTTCTTTGTCTTTTGTCAGCACAATGCTCGCCTTGACGATTTGACCGCGTGTTTCGTCCGGCTCCGGTGAAACGGCGCACTCTAAAACGTACGGCAGCTCCATTATAACGCTCTCGACCTCAAACGGGCCAATGCGATAGCCTGAAGATTTGATTAGGTCGTCAACCCGTCCCACAAAGAACATATAACCGTTTTCGTCATACCACGCCGTGTCGCCCGTGTGGTATGCCCCGTCGTACCACGCGGCTTTTGTCTGCTCTTCCCCTCTGTAATAGAAGCTAAACAGGCCGCAGGGGATATTTTTGTCGGTGAGTATCACGATTTCACCCACTTCGCCGGGTCCTACCCTGTTTCCGTCGGCGTCCATGAGCGCGATGTCGTAGAGCGGGCTTGCCTTGCCCATAGAACCCACTTTTGGCGGCATACCGACAAGGTTTGCTATCATGAGCGTTGATTCTGTTTGACCAAAGCCCTCCATAATCGAAAGACCCGTGGCTTCCTTAAAACGGTTAAAGACTTCGGGATTGAGCGCTTCACCCGCCGTGGTGAGGTGTTTTAACCCGGATAAGTCGTATCTCGACAAATCCTCGCGAATGAGAAAGCGGTACATGGTCGGCGGTGCGCAAAACGTCGTAACGCCGTATTCGGCAAACATCGGCAGTATCTCAAGCTGGTCGAAGCGGTCAAAGTCATAGCAGAAAATACCCGCCTCGCAGAGCCATTGGCCGTAGAGCATACCCCAAACGGACTTGCCCCAGCCTGTGTCCGAAATCGTGTAGTGAATACCGTCCGGGTCAACATTATGCCAGTATTTTGCCGTGATGAAGTGACCGAGCGCGTATGTGTACGAATGTGCGGCGATTTTGGGGTAGCCTGTGGTGCCGGATGTAAAATACATGAGCATAAGGTCGTCGCCGCACGGGGCGTCCTCTTCACGCGGGAAAAAGCTGCGGAAACGCTCGCATTGCTTGTCGTAATCGAGCCAGCTATCGAGAGAGCAGTCCGCGCCGCCGGGGTCGCTTGCGCCCGCGGGGCTTTTTGCGTAGCTCTTGTTTATCATTATTTTTATGGCAACGGCGGGGCAGTTTGCGATAGCTTTATCTGCTTCAAAAGGCGCGTGTGACTGGCCTGTGCAAATTATCGCCGTAATACCCGCCGCTTCAAAGCGATATTCATAATCTTTTTGCACGAGCTGGTCTGTGGCGGGGATGGCAATCGCTCCGATTTTATGCAGCGCGGTGATTATCGGCCAAAACTGATAATTGCGTTTGAGTACCAGCATGACGCGGTCGCCCCGCTTTATGCCAAGGCTTGTGAAATAGTTTGCGGCTCTTGAGGATTGGCGCGAGATGTCGGCAAATGTGAACTTACGCACTGTTTTTTCACGGTCGAGATGTACCATAGCAACTTTATCCGGCACTTTCGCGGCAAGGGCATCAACGACATCAAATGAGAAATTAAATTCGTCCTGATCTTTGAACGAAATGGAAGTAAGCACACCGTCGGCATCCTCTATGGGATAGCAGAAGTTTTCATAGACGCGTTTATCTTTTGGCGTCTCGGGCTTCTTTTCCGCGCGGGCGGCAGCGTCTTTTGCTTTCTTTGCCGCGCGTTTTTCCGCCACCTTGGAGTCTGTCCATACTTTTTTGCCGCCGTGTGTAACAAAATCGCCGTCTATCGCTCCAATATCCTGCGCGTCAGCGTGTTCTGCAAGGACGACCGCGCAAAAAACGCAGTCTTTACCGCCCACGGCAATCATTCCGTGAGGCGTTGTGCTGTCAAAATAAATACTGTCGCCCTCGGAGAGTATCTCTATATGCTCGCCGATTTGCACCTTGAGCTGACCTGAATAAATAATGTTAAATTCCTGACCGCTGTGCGTAACAAGCGGTATAGGCTCGTTTTGCTGGGCATCGGAATAATTATACGTGACCCAGTAGGGTTCTGCGATCTTGCCGCGAAAACGCGGTGCCAAGTCGCGTACCTCAATGTTTTGCTCTTTTGACGTGACCCGTCCCGCGCCTCGGCGCGTTATCGCGTATGAGGTAAGGAGCGCTCCGGTTTGGCCCTCAAGCAAGTCACTTAGCTCAACGCCAAAGAGCAGCGCCGAGTTGTGAATGAAGGAAAACGGCAGGTCTACCGATCCCGACTCGTATTTCTTGTACTGCTGCACGGAAATACCCATTTTTTCCGCCATTTGAGCGGCGGTAAATCCGCTGACCTCGCGCAGCTCGCGCACGCGCAGCGCGACATCATAGATAGCTGTGCTCGTTTTGGTTGTTTGCATATTTTTCTTATTCCTCCGTTTGATTATTTCGATAATATTTTAGCGTGTCCTCAAGAGTTTGTTTTAGAGTGTATGCCCGTGACCAGCCCGTGTCCCGTATAAGTTTGGCGTTGTCGCATATGAGTATCGGGGTGTCTGACGGGCGCATACGGCTCTCATCTTGCTTTATGTTAATCTTTGCGCGAGTCATTGTGAGCAGCATATCGAGTATCTCTTTGCCGCTGCAGCCTGTGCCGCTTCCCACATTATACACCTGCGCGGATATGCCCTTTTCGGCGATTAGGCGATAGGCCCTTGCAATGTCCCGCACGTCCGTATAGTCGCGCACGCTCTCTAAGTTGCCCACCGTGAGCGTGTTTGCCTTTCCCCGTTCGATTTTTGCTATAGCGTCGCAAAAATCAGGAATAATGAAGCCCGTTTTTTGACCGGGTCCGCTATGGTTAAATGAACGCGTATAGCAAACGTCAAGGTTATAAATTTTCGCAAATTGCGCCGACGCCGCTTCCCCGATAAACTTAGAGATAGCGTATGGGTTTTGCGGATTTGGCTGCCGCTTCTCATCTATGGGCTTTGTCACGCCCGTCGCTCCATATTCGTCGGCTGACCCAATCATCACGACGCGGGGACGGGGCGCGGGATTTTGTGAAGTATGCCGGTGTGACGCGGCTTTTTGCATATGATGTATGCCTCCGAGCACGTTTACCGCTCCCAGTATGTTTAATTTTGCCGTCAACTCGGGTATCTCCCATGAGCGGCGTACATCCGCCTGCCCCGCAAGATGAAACACAATATCAGGCTCTGTGCGGCCAATAAAATCCCGGACGGCTTCGGTGTCCAAAATGTCTATAATCTCTGTGCGGTTATCATGGTCTTTGCCGCAGGCGGCGCAAGTTTTATCCGCCTCACTTTGCAAGCTGCCCGATATGTCCATGCCAAATACTTCATATCCATACAGACACAGCTCTTTGCACAGATGTCTGCCGACAAATCCCATACTTCCGGTGATAAGCGCTTTCGGTTTAGTTTTTTTTAGTTGGCGGGCTATTGACATTTACTACTTTCCTTGCTTCTTATTTTTAACAAAATCATAAGTCCCTGCTTCTATTCCTGCGCTGTCATAAAATCATTCCTCCCCGATCAATTGCGTCCATCCGTGCGCAAACGATCGGACGCTCCGCATCCATGCTTCGCTCTCGGAATGATGTTTATGACCCCCGCTTTTCGGTCAGTCTTCGTAAATCGCAAGATCGCCCGTTACCATGCGCTCCACAAGCTCATCAAAGCTGATCTCACGTTTCCACCCGAGTACGCGCTCCGCTTTTTCGGGATTGCCGAGCAATATATCCACTTCGGCGGGGCGATAAAATTCTTTGTTGATTCGAATTAAGGTTTTGCCCGCGGCCTTATCTATGCCGACTTCGTCAAGACCCTCTCCTTGCCACTCAATTGATATTCCGGCGACGGCAAAGGCTTTTTGGGCAAACTCCCGCACAGTCCGCGTTTGACCTGTGGAAACAACATAATCATCCGCCGTGTCTTGCTGGAGCATTAGCCACATTGCTCTCACATAGTCTTTGGCATGGCCCCAATCGCGCCTTGCGTCGAGATTTCCCAGTTCTAAGGTATCAAGCATCCCGTATTTTATGCGGGCGACGGCGTCCGTGATTTTGCGCGAGACAAACTCTTTGCCCCGTCGTTCAGACTCATGGTTGAACAAAATACCCGAGCAAGCAAACATATTGTAGCTCTCGCGATAATTTTTTGTGATCCAATGCCCGTACAGCTTTGCCGCTCCGTAGGGGCTGCGGGGGTAAAACGGCGTCGTTTCCGTTTGGGGGGTCTCTTGCACGCGCCCAAACATTTCTGAGGTGGATGCCTGATAAAACCTTGCTTCCGGCGCGGCGGCGCGTATGGCTTCAAGTATATTCAACACGCCGACGGCATCTATCTCCGTCGTAACAAGCGGCTGTTCCCAGCTTGTGGCGACAAAGCTCTGCCCCGCAATATTGTATACTTCATCCGGTTTTGATTTCTTCACGGCGCCTATAAGGCTCACAATGTCGGTCATGTCGGCATTGATGAAAGATATTTCGCCCTTTAGGTGCTCCGCGTTGCCGTAATCGAGCACGGCTCTGCGCCGCACGACTCCGTAAACCTTATAGCCTTTTTCAAGCAGCAGCTCCGCCATGTATGATCCGTCTTGCCCGGTAACCCCGGTAATCAGCGCGCTTTTACTCATTGTCTGTAAGCCTCCTTTTAATCTCGCCTGAATATGTCGCGTGTATATACCTTGTCCATGCAACCGCTAAGCTCGGCGGAATATCTGTTTGCCACGATTACATCGGCGGCGTCAATAAACTCTTGCAGATCGCGTATTACGCGAGAACCAAAAAACGAATTCTCAGATAAAGACGGTTCATACACCACAACCTCAATGCCTTTTGCCTTGAGCCGCTTCATAACGCCCTGCACCGACGACTGGCGGAAATTATCCGAATCCGCTTTCATCGTGAGGCGATATATGCCGACGACGCGGGGCGACGCGGCGAGTATTTGCTCTGCAATATGATCTTTGCGCGTGCAGTTTGCGTCAACAATCGCTTTAATCAAATTGTTTGGCACATCTTTGAAGTTTGCGAGCATTTGTTTCGTATCTTTTGGGAGGCAATATCCGCCGTAGCCAAAAGACGGATTATTATATATCGAACCTACACGCGGGTCAAGGCATACGCCATTTATAATCTCCTCGGCGTTAAGATCGCGTATCTCCGCATAAGTGTCAAGCTCGTTAAAAAATGACACGCGCAAGGCCAAAAATGTGTTCGCGAAGAGCTTTACCGCCTCCGCCTCGGTCGAACCCATAAAGAGAACCGGAGCATCCTTTTTTATCGCACCGCTCACAAGCATATCCGCAAAAACACGCGCCCGCTCGCTTTGCTGCCCGACTATGATCCGCGACGGGTAGAGGTTGTCATGAAGCGCCCTCCCCTCGCGCAAAAACTCCGGTGAAAAAATGATGTTTTGCGTGTTGTGGCGTTTTTTCGCGCTCTCGGTAAAACCGACCGGCACTGTTGACTTGATTATTATAACAGCTTTTGGGTTTTCTGAAACAATATCGCAGATCACCGAATCAACAATGCTTGTATCAAAGTAGTTTTGCTTGGGGTCGTAGTTTGTCGGCGCGGCGACGATAACGAAATCGGCATCGCGGTAAACTCCAAGCCCTTTCGCCTCTGCGCGAAGTTTTATAGTCTCATCTTGCAGATATGTGTCAATGTCCGGGTCTAAAATCGGAGACTTTCGACTGTTTAGCGCGTCTACCTTGCTTTGATCTACGTCTATCGCCGTTACGTCGTTCTCTTTTGCCAAGAGCGCCGCAAGCGAAAGCCCGACATAACCGATACCTGCCACGACTATTTTCATAAAAATTACCCCTCTCTATCAACGCATAATTCACAATTGTTTAACAAAATCATAAGTTTCTCGCCTCTATTCCTTCGCTGTCATAAAATCATTCCTCCCCGATCAGTTGCGTCCATCCATGCGCAAACGATCGGACGCTCCGCATCCATGCTCCGCTCTCGGAATGAATTTTATGACAGCTTTGCCTGTGAGTCGTCAGCACCGGCCTCCAAACCGGCGCATACCCCCGGGTCGCCATAGACCGCGACGACGTCTTTCATATCGCCGCCGCATATCACTTTTCCTCTTTCGAGCAAAATGGCGCGTGAGCACATTCTCTTTATAAGTTCAATATCATGCGTAACCATCAAAGCTGTAGTGCCGCCGCTGATCATGCCCTCAATGCGCTCTATGCACTTTGCCATAAATTTATAGTCGCCGACGCCCAATATCTCATCAACTATCAAGATGTCGGGCTTTACGCTCGTTGCCACGGCAAAACCCAGCCGCGCCACCATGCCCGATGAAAAGTTTTTTAGCGCGACGTCCTCAAACTCCCATAGCTCGGCAAAGTCAATGATTTCATCATATTTTTGCGCCATATATTTCTTTGAGTGTCCGTACATAGCGCCGTTCATGTATATATTTTCGCGGGCGGAAACCTCCACGTCAAAACCGGCTCCAAGCTCTAAGAGCGGGGAAATCTCGCCTCTCACCGTAATAGAGCCGGACGTTGGCTTAAATACGCCGGCGATGAGCTTTAGCAAGGTTGATTTGCCCGCGCCGTTGAGCCCCATTATGCCAAAAACCTCTCCCCTTTTCACGTCAAAACTAATATCGCGCAGCGCCCAGAACTTTTCGTAAAAAAGCTGCCGTTTGAGGCTTTTTACTATATATTCTTTTAGCCCCGAGACTTTGTCCTTGCTCAGGTTAAACATCATAGAGACGTTTTTTACTTCAATTGCCGATTTTTCTAAAATTTCCATACTAAAAATCTTTCTGAGGCTTTTGTGGTGTTTTTAATCTTTGGCTAATTTTTGACAGGCTTTGGCTTTGCCGCAGGAGGAGCATTTATAAATATAAAATGTACCTGTCCTGTTTTCGCATAAAGGTATACGCGCCGACCGAGAGCGATACTAAGGAAAATGATATACATACCATGTTTGCCCATAAGTCAGGAATAGTTCCCCATAGAGCGAGGTTACGGAAGTATGTGACAAAATGGTAAAGCGGGTTGAATCCATATAGAGGTACGAGCCACGGGGGCAATATATCCATCGGGTACATGATCGGCGTCAAAAACATCCAGAGTGTCAAAAACACGCCGTACAAATATGTGAGATCGCGGAAAAACACCGCCATAGACGACATGAACATAGCCACCCCGAGCGTAAACACAAACAGATATATCATCGGGATGGGAAACAGTAGCATCGTCCACTGAAATTCGACGCCCGTAAAAACAAAGACTATCAAAAAGGCTATAAACGAAAAACCCAGATTGACAAGCGACGATATTACCCGAGACGCGGGGAAAACATACTTTGGGACATAGATTTTTTTTATGACGCCTTCGCTTTGGATAATGGAACTCATAGCAAGCGTGGTAGCTTCATTTAAAAAGTTGTACATGATTATACCGCTCAGGTAATATACCGGAAAGTTTTCGATTTGAACCCTAAAAAGATAGGAAAAAACCGCGGTCATGATAAGCATGGTGAGCAGCGGGTTTAGCACTGACCACAGCACTCCGAGTATGCTCTTGCGGTATCGCGATACAAAGTCGCGCTTGACTAAAAGTATCAAATATTGTTTGTATCTGTTGAATGTAAATATTTGTGCCTTGACGTATTTTCGCTTAAATATAAGCAGCAAGAAGGCGATCGTACCGATAGCTGCCGCCACCGCCAAAAACGCGATTTTTGAGGAAAAAAGCGCGAAAGCTGTAAGCTTTTCTATGATGGTCTGAGGGGCGCCGGTGCTTTGAGCGTCAGTGTAATCGGGGCTTTGCGGGTCTGCGGGGTCTTGAGCGGCGGTTTTGGCGTCGTCACCCCGTCGGTCGCCGATAATGCTTTCCGGCAGCATTGAAAATGCCAAAAAGTAAGCGGCAGTCAGTATGATTGCAAAGAGCGCAACTCGTTTTTTTGTCAGCATCATCAGTTTTGCCCCTATTTGTCGTCGCTCGTGGTGTTTTCGGCGTCATCTGCGGCGTCCTCTCCGTCAGCCTCGCCGTCAGCCTCGTCATCGGAGCTTCCGATACGCGAAATGCCGCTCACTTTGACAAGGCTAAGTACATAGGCAAGCACGATTGCCGCCACAAGCGTAATCAGCATATATTGAGCGATAAACGCGATGGTGTTCAGACTCGAATTGCCCGTCAAAGTCCAGTCGGCAAACTCCCAGCCCCGCGCCCAAAAAATGGCGTGCGCGACCGCTATGATAAGAAACGCAAAAACAATCAGCAGCTCTATGCGTTTTCTCAAAATCAGTTCATATCCTTTAAACCTTTCGTAGAAAAGTACGGCTATGAGCGCCGGGGCAAGAAAAACAATCGGTATCAATATAAACATATATTTGTCTCCTCTAAAATAGCAGTCTTTTTGCGGTCTTTCCCGGACAGCGGCCGCCTGCGCCGTCAATCGGCGTCAGCGGTCTGCGCTAATCGTCAGCATACATTGGCCTTTGCGTTATTTGATGTTCGTCGAGACCGCCGTATTTCATGGCCGCACTTATAGTCTCGGCGCTTATGATTTTGCCGAGCATATTCACCTCGAGCGCCAAAACCTCATTTGCCTGCGACGTTCCCATCACAATAAACATATTTCCATTGTCCAAATATTTTGTCGGATAATTCAGCGACAGATCATCATAATACCATCTATAGTCACCGTTCGCGTCAAAAGCCGTCTTTTTTACATGCGTAAAGTAAAATTTCGTCGTCTCCGGCGATTGGCCTGATGGCTCTCCGCTGTCTTTTTCGGAGCTTTGCGGCACTAAGTTATTTAAAATGTCATCCGGCATGGGCTGGGTCTCTATCAGGAAGAGTGCGCTTGTTTCCGCGCCGCCGCGCTCTTTTGCGGTTATTTCGACTATGTTTTTAGCTCCGGGATAAAGCCCGTATACGGGCAGGATATGCCTGTTGTTATAGCCCTTGAACGTGTGAAAGATGGTCGCTTCCTGCGTTTTTGATATGATTTTTACGGACACCTGCGCCGGTTCTTTGGTATCGAATAAAACGAGCGCCGTAAGGGGCGATGTGTCGTATGGATTTAGCGATACTATCGGGTTTTCCAAGTTATGCTCATCTGTGTCAAGTTTTGAGAGCAGCCAATCGTCTGTCTCTTCTTGCCTTTGCATTTGACCGTATATTACGTCAATGAGCGGCGCGGGGGGCGGTATCGGTTCCGGGGCGGGCGGCGGTTCCGGTGCGTCCGATTCCGGTGAACCGGACATTATGCTCGACACAAAGATAACTATCGCGGCAACAATGATGATTGCGGCGAGGATCGCTTCCTGCTTTTTGTTCATTTCGAGCTTGATCATCGTAGGTAAATCCCTTCAAGTTTGCGCTCTCGAGATTGTACCATAGCCCGCGCAAAAATACAAGGCAGGAAAATCGAATGGACAAACAGCCTTTCGAGCGCAAGGGGTTGTGGTGTAACGACAAAACTTGCGACGGCACGGCGTGGAATTTTTTTGTTGAGCAAATTCTAACTTTGCTGTATAGTAAGCTGTATAGTAAACACTAAGATCGTCTTGGGTTTTGGGCGTTGCGCCCGGACATATCAACAGACATATCAACCGGGGAGGGCTTTCATGAAGCACCTGACGCCTCAAATAATCGCCGAAATAACAAAAGGGGAGTATGTGGGCTCTGAGAGCGGGCTAAATGTCCGCGTTTTTGGCGCGTCGTATGACAGCCGCAATGTAAAGCCCGGCAACCTTTTTGTATGCGTAAAAGGCGCGCGCGCCGACGGCCACGCATATACGGAAAGCGCGTTTGAATCCGGCGCGGCTTGCTGCCTTGCCGAAGCTCATATTCCGGGTGCCAAAGGCCCGTATGTGCTTGTCAAGTCCACGCTTGAAGCGGTAAAAACAATCGCCGGGCATTATCGAAGCTCTTTTTCAATTCCCATAATAGGCATAACGGGCAGCGTCGGCAAAACGACAGCCAAAGAACTTACCGCGGCAGTACTGGGCGAAAAATTTCGCGTCCATAAAACCTATGGAAACCTCAATAACGAGCTTGGCGTCCCGCTGACGCTTCTGTCACTTGACGAGTGCCATGAGGCGGCGGTTATAGAGATGGGCATCAGCGAATTTGGCGAGATGAGCCGCCTGTCAAAAATGGTTCGTCCGGACATTTTCATAATAACGAAAATCGGGTACGCCCATCTTAAATCGCTCGGAGATTTGAGCGGCGTTCTGCGGGCAAAAAGTGAGGCTTTTAGTTTTATGAAACCTGACGGGATCGCGGTTTTAAACGGAGACGACGAGCTTTTATGGAAATATGACCCCAAAATAAAAAAAATAACATTCGGTTTTGACTCGCGCAATGATTTTCGCGCGGAAAATGTCCGCTGCTCGGGCACGGATTTTATATTATTTGATATAGCAAATAACACGGATCGCTTTGCCGCGAAAATCCCCGCATACGGCAACCATATGGCACATCTCGCATCGGCGGCCGCTGCCGTCGGTCAGATTCTCGGCGTGACACAAGACGGTATAAGGCGCGGCCTGTTGTCGTATGCTCCCGTCGGCGGCAGGGCAAACGTATCAGCCACAGGGTTTATAACGCTTATTGACGACTGCTACAACGCAAATCCGAATTCTGTCAAAGAAGCGCTCGAGTCTCTGTCCTCGTTCTCTGGCCGGCGCGTCGCGATTTTGGGCGATATGTTGGAGCTTGGCACGCGGTCAGACGAACTTCACGCTGAAATCGGAGCGTTTGCGGAGCGGCACAATATTGACAGCCTTATCTGCTGCGGCGATAAGGCAAAGCTGATATTTGACGGCTATATGGCTTCCGGCGGAAAAACAGCGCGGCATTTTCATCTCAAAGATGAGCTTATTTTGGATTTGCCGCATCTTATAAGCAAAAACGACGCCGTGCTTGTCAAGGCTTCACGGGGTATGCTATTTGAGCATATAACAAGTGTTTTGCGCGAGATGTAGCCCTCTTTTACGCATAATAGCCGATCCACCACTTGACGAAGTCTTTTAATCCTTCACCGAGCGGGGTTTTTGGCGCCGCGCCCGTGTCGCGGATAAGCTCGCCGATGTCCGCGTATGTCTCTTTAACATCTCCCGGCTGCAGCGGGTGCATCTCCTTTATGGCTTTTTTGCCGGAGTATTCTTCAAGGAGCGCGATGAAGTCAAGGAGCTTTTCGGGTCGGTTGTTGCCGATGTTGTATAACTTATACGGTATGTTTTCCGCGAACATGGCGGCGGATTTATCTATCAGAGCCACAATGGAATCCACCGCATCGTCCACATAGGTAAAGTCACGTTTCATATCGCCGTTGTTGAACACCTTTAACGGCTTGCCGTTATAGATGGCGTCCATAAACAGCATCGGCGCCATATCAGGACGCCCCCACGGGCCGTATACGGTAAAAAAGCGCATTCCCGTGATGGGTATGCCATACAGGTGCGCATATGTGTACGCCATGAGCTCATTTGATTTTTTTGTCGCGGCATACAGGCTTATGGGGTTATCTGTCCTGTCGTTCACGGAAAACGGCTGCTTTTCATTTGAGCCGTAGACAGAGCTTGACGAGGCGTATAGCAAATGCTTAGTCTCAAATCGGCGGCAGCATTCCAAGATGTTTACAAAGCCGACTAAATTTGAGCGCACATAAATGTCAGGATTGTCTATCGAATAGCGCACGCCGGCTTGCGCCCCGAGGTGAATGACCGCGTCCGGTTTGTGTTCATTGAATGTTTTTTCGAGCGCGGCTTTGTCGGCAAGGTCTGCCCGGATGAAAGTAAATACGGGCGGCTCTGATGTGTTTTGAGGTTTCGCCGCGCTTTCGAGCTCGTGAAGCCTCGCTTCTTTTAGCGAAACGTCGTAATAATCGCACAGGTTATCAAACCCTGCCACGCTGATACCCGTCATGAGCAGCCGCTTTGCCGTGTGAAACCCGATAAACCCTGCTGCTCCGGTAACGAGTACATTTTTGCTTTTCAAATCACATATATCCATAAAAATATTATACATACGGCGGCGCAATTTTGCAACAACTCATCCGGCTCTATTTATTCACGGTCATAAAATCCAATCAATTGCGTCATCCATGCGCAAACGATCGGACGCTCCGCATCCATGCTCCGCTATCGGAATGATTTTTATGACCGCTTTATATTGGTTATTTAAACAATATTTATTGACATCAGGGGTGCGTTTGGTGTATAATCCCCCTTGAAAAGAAAAATCTTGTTGCCCTCTTGCGGCCGGTGAGCAAAAATCAGGCCGCAAAACAAAAAGCAAAAGTAAAAGTAGTGAGGTATGTTATGAAAAGACTAAAATCTGTAATATCGCTCGTCCTTTTGATCGCGTTATCTTTTTCACTGACCCACGGCATTGTCGCATCCGCGGCGGATGACCCTGTCGAACAGTTTGTGACGCGCCTGTATCAAGTAATCCTTGATCGCAAGCCCGATGACTCCGGCTTAAAATTTTGGGTAGGCAAACTAAAAAGCGGCGAAGCGGACGGTTCCGGTGTTGCTTATGGCTTTATATTCAGCGATGAAATTATTGACAATAAGCTCACAAACAGCGCCTACATTGATATTTTATACAATGCGATTCTGGGCCGGACGGCGGATCCCGGAGGCAGAGCATACTGGCTTGAGAGAATGTCATACGGCGCATCCCGGTATGATATTTTTCTGGGATTTGTTAATTCAAAAGAGTTTTCTGATCTGTGCGCGGCTTACGGCATCTTGGTGGGCAGTACGGCGCATATGCCCGTACCCGCGCCTCCTCCAAAGCTGAGAATCGCCCTTACATTTGAAGGCGGGCCGAATACAGAGACAACAAACCGTTTCCTGAATGTGCTCGCGCAAAACGGAGTGGTCGCCACATTCTATTTCCAAGGAGACCAAATAGGCGACAGCGAAAAAGATATAGTTTTACGCGCATCTAAGGATGGACACGAAATCGGAAGCATGGGGTGGTCGCAGCAATGGATAACCGACAACATGGCCGATTGGAAAATTAAAAATGATCTCACTTATACCAGCTTCATAATCGAATCCATAACCGGAACCGCGCCGATCGGCTACAGGCCGCCAAACGGTGTCACTAATGCTTTCATGACAAAATATATCACTACAGAACTCGGTTACAGAATGGATTTGTGGACCGTCAACAGGTCTTCCTGGAACAGCGTGGACGGTATATATAATCACGTAATGTCTACTGTCAAAGACGGCAGCATCGTCCGCCTTATGGAAACCGATAACACGCTTGCTGCTCTGAGAAGATTGCTGCCCGACTTATTGGCGGACGGATATGAGCTTGTAACCGTAGCCGAACTCAAAGCAGGCGGTTAAAAAGAATATGTCTGAAAAGATTTCGCTTTTTGTGCCGGGGAGGCTGTGCCTCTTTGGTGAACATAGCGACTGGGCGGGATTGCAGCGGCTGTTTAACGCCGACATCGTGCCGGGTGCGTCTATCGTCACGGGCATTGAGCAAGGGATATATGCCGACGTTGAAAAACATGACAGATTTGCCGTCCGCAATGTTTCAAAGGAGCTTGCGGACGGTTGGTCTGATTTTGAGAGCGCGATGCAATCCGGCGAGCTTAAAAAAACCGCCGCTTCCGATAACTACTTTGCGTATGTGGCGGGCGTGGCCTCCTATGTTTTTGAAAACTATAATGTCGGCGGCATGAAAATCACCATTACAAAAATGACGCTTCCGGTAAAAAGCGGATTATCGTCAAGCGCCGCTATATGTGTGCTCGTGGCCCGGGCATTTAATCATCTTTACGGTCTTAATATGAACACGATAGGCGAAATGACCGTTGCTTTTAAAGGTGAACAGCGCACAAAATCAAGATGCGGACGGCTTGACCAGGCGTGCGCTTTTGGCATTTCGCCTGTTTTGATGAGATTTGACGGTGAAGATATTGACGTAAAGCGCCTTGTTGTCGGACAGACGCTGCACTTTGTTTTCGCAAATTTAAAAGGCAGCAAGGACACAATCAGCATACTGTCAGATTTAAACAAGTGTTATCCTTACGCAAAGGGCGATATAGACAAAGATGTCCAGTCGGCGCTCGGCATAGAGAATGAAAAAATCGTTTCAAAAGCCGCCTTATACATAGAGCAGGGCGACGCCAAAGCCCTCGGCGCGTTAATGAGCGAGGCACAGGCATTGTTTGACGCAAAGGTTGCTCCGGCATCGCCAAAAGAGCTCGCCGCGCCGCTTTTGCACAGCGTACTTGCCGATGAAACGGTAAAGCTGCTGACCTATGGCGGAAAAGGTGTCGGCTCGCAGGGAGACGGGTCTGTGCAGTTTTTGGCCAAAGACGCAGACTGCCAAAGCAAGCTCGCCGAGTATCTGAATAATAAAGGCATGACGGCAACAACCCTGACCATAAAGCCGAGGCACCATATACATAAGGCGATCATTCCCGTAGCGGGTTTCGGAACGCGGCTCTATCCGGCTACGCGAGCCATAAGCAAAGAATTTATACCCGTCGTTGATTCCGACGGCCTTGTAAAACCGGTCATATTGATAATTTTGCAGCAGCTTTACGACAGCGGAATTGATGAAATTTGCTTGATAGTAGGCGAAGAAGAGGATATTGAGACGTATAACAGATTTTTGAAAAATCCGTTATCGCAAGACCATGCGCGTAAATTGCCCCCTCAAATGGCAAAATACGAAAACAAGCTGCTCGAGATAGGCAAGCGCGTGACTTTTTGCGTGCAAAAAGAAAAACATGGATTTGGCCATGCCGTTTATCAAAGCCGTGAATTTTGCGGCAATGAGCCTGTCTTACTGTTGCTCGGAGACACTATATATCGGTCGAACATATCAAAATCTTGCAGCGAACAGCTTATCGAGTCATTTGACCGTATCGGTAGGCCGATAGTGGCTATTCACCCCATACCTGTTGAAGATGTCGTGCATTATGGCATACTTTCCGGCACTTGGGAAGATAAGTCCGAGAGGGTTCTGTCAATCACAAATTTTGTCGAAAAGCCGACCGCCCAGTATGCGCGTGACTGTCTTGGCGTTGCTTCAAGCGGCCGGGATAAGAGATTTTTCTCTGTGTTCGGGCAATATGTTTTGACGCCGGATGTTTTTTCACAGCTTGAGGCCAATATTTTGGAAGAGAGCGAGACAGAGAAAAACGGCGAATACGGACTCACGGATGCCATTGCGGCTCTCATTGACAAAGGCGGCGTTTATGGCGTCGTTTTGGACGGCGAAATGTTTGACACGGGAAACGCGCAGGCCTATAAACGCACAATGCGCCTCTATTAGAATATAAGGAGATATAACTTATGGGTAATTTGCTTGTTTGCGGCGGAGCCGGATATATTGGTTCGCATACTCTCGTAGTTTTGCGCGAGGCGGGCTATAACCCTATTGTCTATGACAATATGTCCGAGGGGCACTTGGCGGCTGTTTCGGGTTTTACCCTTATTGAGGGAGATCTCGCCGATACGGAACTTTTGCGCGAGACCATATCACGCTTTGATATAGACGGCGTGGTGCATTTTGCGGCCTATGCGCTTGTCGGTGAGAGCATGAAAAACCCCATCAAATATTATCAAAACAACGTGGGCGGCACGGCAAGCCTGCTTGAGGCCATGCGTGATACAAATGTGCGGCAAATCGTGTTTTCATCCACCTGCGCAACATATGGCGAGAATGTGCCCGTTCCTATTACGGAGGACGTGCCGCAAGAGCCGTGCAATCCCTATGGCGAGTCAAAGCTGTTTGTAGAAAAGCTACTGAGCCGCTGTGATGCGGCATATGGCATTAAATCTGTTTCCCTGCGTTATTTCAACGCGGCGGGCGCTATGCAAGACGGCAGCATCGGGGAGGCTCATCTGCTCGAAACCCATTTGATACCGCTGACGCTAAAGGAAGCTCTCTGCGGCGAAGGCAAGCTCGAGGTGTTTGGGCTTGATTATCCCACGCCGGACGGCAGTTGTATCCGCGACTATGTACATGTTTTAGATTTAGCCTCGGCGCACCTGTGCGCGCTGCGGTATTTGGAACGCGGAGGGGATACGCAGTTTATCAATCTCGGCACTGGTGTCGGCTCGTCCGTGCTTGAGGTCATACAGACAGCGCGAGAGGTGACGGGCCGCGATATTGCTTATACGGCCAGAGAGCGGCGTCCCGGCGACCCACCCGTGCTTATCGCTTCCGGCAAAAAAGCGCGGCAGCTGCTCGGGTGGACAGCCGAGCGCAGTGATTTGCGCACGATTATCGCCGATGCGTGGTCTTGGCATAAGACACACCCCGCCGGATATGGAGATATGTTATGATAAAGCTCATAGTCTGTGATGTGGATGGCACTTTGACGGACAGCCTCGTCATTTACAGCGACGGCAATATCGAGAGCAAGGCGTTTAGCACTAAGGACGGGTTGATCTTAAAGGTACTGCCTAAGCTCGGTATCAGTGTGGTTTTCTTGACCGGACGCACATCCGAAGCCGTCTTTCGCCGCGCCGCCGATCTTGGCGCGACGGCAATTTGCGGCATTTCCGATAAGCTGCCGGCACTGCATGAGTTGCTCTCTTCGCGCGGCATTTTGCCCGAAGAGTGCGCGTATATCGGAGATGATCTAAACGACTATGCCGCCATGACGGTTTGCGGTTTTAAGGGAGCGCCGTCCGACGCGGCAGCGGATGTACGTCAGTTATGCGATTATGTTTCGCCGTTTAAAGGCGGGTATGGCGCTGTGCGCGACGTCTGCGAGCAGATACTAAAGCGCGACGGGAAGTATGAAGAGTTTTTACGCTTGTTTACCGGCTCCTTATAGCTCCTTATCAACTTGCGCTACTTCGGCGACTTCTTTTATAGAGTACGGCATATCAATTTTTGAGCCGAAATATATGCGGGTGAGCATATCGCTCATCAGCCCGAAAACGAAGAGCAAAAGCCCGACGATAAGAAACGCGATGGCAACCATCGGGTGAAAATTGTTTGTAAGGCTTTGCCCGGATATAAACAAAATAACTGTCCAAACGCCAAAGAAAGCTCCAATAGTCAATGATAAAATGCCAAAGCTGCCGAGCAGATGAAACGGCCTGACGGCGTATTTGTGCCAAAACCATACAGTTATCATGTCGAGCAGACCTTTTATTGAACGCTTCCATGTGTATTTTGTTTTCCCGCTCTTTCGCGGTCTATGGTTTACAACGATTTCGCCGACCTTAAACCCCTTTATTCTAAGCAGTCCGGGGATAAAGCGGTGCATTTCCCCATATAGGTTAATGTTTTCAAAGCATATTTTTCGGTACACTTTGAGCGAGCATCCGCTGTCGTGTATATGGTCTCGCACAATGATCCGTCTGAGAAGATTTGCGCAGCGGGATGCGATTTTCTTAAAGAAATTGTCTTTTCTGTGTCTGCGCCATCCTGAAACAACATCAAGGTTGTTTTCCTCCAAATATGTGATCAGCTTTGGTATGTCGGCGGGGTCGTTTTGCCCGTCGCCGTCCATTGTGACGATATATTCATATTTTGACGCCTTGATTCCGGCATCCATTGCGGCGGTCTGCCCAAAATTGCGGCGCAGCCTTATATATTTGATAGGCGCGCATTTCGTGAGTAGCACTTCACGCGTGTTGTCGTAAGAGCCGTCGTCCACGAAAATGATTTCAAAACTGTATTTGTTTTGAACGCAAACTTTGAGGATTTCGTTAAAGAGGGTCTCGATGCTCCCTTGTTCGTTAAACACAGGAACTACTACAGATATTGAAGCTATTTTCCTCATCTCCCATCAATGATATTTTTGTCAATCTTGCGAAACTCTAATATCCAAGCCTTTCCATAGTCTCAAATAGTGCATCTATGGCACGCTCTCGCGCAAAAACTCAAGCCTGAGTTTCACATTCATAGCTGTCGCCAATCGCTGAGGAGTTTTAGGTGAGGGTTTGAGCGGTTTCTGAGTCTTGACGCACAGTTACCTCAACATTCTCGCGATAGAACTTTGCAAAAGGATTTCTGACCGTTTTTCCTTCCTTCAACAACGTTTTTAACTCTTCAATGCCTTGCGGAGTATATTCAAAATTCGACATTTCGTGAATATCTCTTTTTTCCATTTTATTTACCTCCAATGTAATACCCTGCTTCTGCGTTAGTCGGCTTTCTTGCGGAAATAATTCTGATAATCGTGTCACTCTCGCGGTAACAATGACAGACTATTAACAGCTTTGACATTTGTGACATCCCTATGATGTAAAATCTATCTTCTGCTCCGGAGTGTTTTTCATCATAGTACAAAACTGCCTTACTATCTTTGAAAACGGTCATGGCTTCTTCAAAAGATACATTATGCTTTTGAATGTTAATACTATTTTTTGTTTCGTCCCACTCAAACTTCATGAAATGCGCACCACCCTCATAAATACACTACCACAATATCACACTTACGTCAACTTTATCAAAATCTAAAAAACCGTACTTCAAACGCATAGGCATTAAGTGTGGGTAAGATAAAAAATCATGAAACATATTCAAGTCGGCGAAGGCGATATATTTGACGTTGGGTCAAAATTGATATGCCGTATTCCCTAAAAGAGGTTGTTTTGCACGAGGGCGATAGCGAGGAATCAGTTAACGAGAAGCCGTGGAAATTGGTAGGGATTTTCAGTAAAATTTACTTGCCATATAAAATGGTACGACTCTCAAGACCTTCGAATACTTTCGTGTAGTTACCATTTAAAAAATCAAGCATCAAAATGTCCTTTTCACTACCCAAGTATACAGCTCTTAAGTAACATACATTATCATACTGTAAAATGTTTGTATATGAAATTACAGTATTCGGGGGAGTTTGTTTTCCTTCTGACCGGAAAAGAACAGGGTCTGCAGCGGATGATGTCACAGCTATAGTTGACGGTGGGCTAACCCCTCGCTTTAAGAAGTAATATTCAAGCCAAAATTCAGGATTCCCGTCCAAAATGACTAATGTCTTATTGTCATCAAAACTTTCAGTAAAAATTACATAATCAGCAACTTCCCGATATGGTTGCCACATATAGATAACGGTGTTAATTGCTGATCTGTATGTAGAATTTGCGATAGCCACAATAATCAAAAGAAAGATAGCCATTCTTTTGATAAAGCTGAAATTATGAGTTCTTAATTTAATAAAGTCGATAACAAAGGATGTCGCAAAAGAGGTAAGCAATAATGCGTGAGGAATAAGACCAACATAAAAGCGAGAAGCAAACAAAGATTGTGAGGAAGCAATATTTGAGTAGACAAACATTACTAAGATAACCCCAAAAGGGCAAAAGAACGTAATCAACATGAAAATCAAAATATGATTGAATTTTGCTTTTCGTAGGTTCTTTATTAGAAGAGGAACAATAAGTATAGTGCATATAGCAGTTAAGACGGCAATATGCTTATGATCCGAAAACAAATAATAAAACCTATTAAGTAATTGTGCATAGCTTGGCGAGCCAAATGTGAAATGAAGTTCGTCGAATTTTACATGCATGAGAACAGCCACAAACCAAGGGATAATCGCAGCAATTGCGATGATATATGAAGAAATACATTTTATATGCACTTTTCTTTTTATACATAAAAATAAATCACAAAACCCGTAAAACACAAGTATTATTGCGCCAAACCAATGACTGTAGAGCAGTAAAATCATCGAAATCGCATAGCCGATTATATTGCCTATTGATTCCTTTTCCAGGCGCTTTAGATAAAATAACATTGTCATAGCGGAAAAACAAAAATAAAAGGCATATGGCCGCAATTGCCAGCCGCATTGAAACATGAGAACCCCGGAGGAAGCTGACGCTAAACATAAGACAATAAACCCAAATCTTTCCCCCATAAGTCTTTTTGCAGTAAAGTAGAGAAAAATAATTCCAATAGCTACAAAAGGAATGGATAACAGCGATCGAAGATACCCTTCCCCATATGGCACAAGAGGGTAAATAATTCTCAGCGCATAGTAATATAGGGGCATATTATATCCGTCTTCAAGTAACTGCCGTGTAATCTCAGGTAATGACTTATTTGCAACTCTCCCAATTGTCCAATTAAGTTCGTCTCCCCAAAAAGACTGCGCGTTTGAATAACTTAGCATAACTCCCACCATTACGCAAAGCAAAGTAAATCCGATGATTTTATATGTTAATGTGTTGCTTTCTTTTTTACGTGAAATAGATCGCTCGGGCAAATTATCTGATACAAACTTGATAAAGTCGGGGATAGTTAAGACAACTACGCAAATAAATAAAATAGCAATCACAAAGCAAAGCGTCAAACTTGTCCATATAAGAATATTTAAGTGCGAAGAGGATAGAGGTATAGCATCATAAACAGTCTTTACATCAACAGGAAAATCGCCGCCATTTACAACATCAGAAAACCATACGATATATACTTCCCTTGTAAGTAGAAACCCAATCAAGATTGATACAAGAAAACTATATATAAGTCGCTTTTTTGTAATAGCGGAAGCAAAAACAGATGATACATCTATCTTTATAAACAGCAAAACGAGCGCTGCGGATAATGCGAGATAAGTCACCATCAATGAAAGGAGCTTGTCTTCAACCATAAGAACTGCAAGAGCGAGAAAGACAAGGGCTGATATAAAGAGCAAAACGCACGCAATCCTCCGTTTGTTGTTTATAAAATTCGACAGTAACTTAACTTCAATCTTTAGCATAAAATTTTCCTTTCTGCGTTCTTTTCATACGACATTCACGCACTCATTGAAAAACCGCTGCAAGCTCGTTAAAAAACGCATCGTCGCATATGTTTATTTTTAGTAAGTCCATTGAGCTTGTAAGTTTTTGCGAGGAACTACAATAAAGCGACATCTGGGGGTTTTCCTTGTGCGTGCTGATATATCGCTTATGGTCGCCGCTATCTTTTGTGTGAATACCGGATTTGGCAAACTTTAAGTATTTATCATAATCATAATCGAGAAATTTGTAGTGCAATAGGAACGCGCCCGCGCCCTTTGTTTGAAAATTCAGTTTATATGGACAGGCGTCGTGATCTGAGAGAAAATATGATTCCTTTGCCTTGACCAACGGATATTTCGCAAGCTCTCCGCAAAGAGCAAACGCCCGGTATCTCGGGCCTCCCGTTATGCTCTGCGTATAAAAAACAGTGCGCCTCGTGTATGTGTCGGTATCAAAATAGCAATGCTTTTGCCTGAAATCATGTTCTAAATCGGAACTGAAAACACTATCCTTTGAGTACATATCTATCATCGGGGCTAAAACAGCGTCAATATTTTTTGTTTCCAAATGCTCAATATACCGGGATATTGAAATAGTCTCTATACTGGGATATACAAAAAATTCGTCGCTGTCGGGCTTTAGATACCAGCGGTCAAAGCCGAGAATATCAGCGGCCTGCCGCATCCACGCCAGCTTTCTTGCCGGGTTGAACGTCTCTGAAACGGTAAAGAGCGATACATCGCCTTGCTCACTTAGCCACTCGAAAGTACCGTCGGTTGATTCATTGTCAATATATGCCAGATGCCGCACCCCGATTTGCCTGTAATGCCGGACGTGTTCTTTTATGCGCGTTAAATCGTCCTTTACTGGACATAGCATTATCGGCTCATTATCGCTTAGCTTTACATCGGCGATCTTGATTGCCTTTACGTTTTTTTTGCGATAAGACTCTACAAAGCCCCTCAGAGAATCGTTGGTTATCCTCACGCTCATTACGCGCGACCTTTGACGGAACGCTTTTTTGAACGCTTTTAAATACTCGCTATTTTCTTTTATCGCTTTTTTGACGGCTCTCGCGTTTTTTGTCACAGCCAGAAAGTTGACCGCATATTTGATTATCGGCTCAGCTTTTTTATATAGCTCTGTGTCTTTTATGATACTCATAGTTTTTCATTTATCCTATTGCGAGGGTATCTTATCGGCAGTTGCTTTTTTTACATATTACAGTATAATGGGGGTGTGTGCAATATTTTTGTAAATTGAAAGGTCAATCTATGCGAAAAATGACTAAAATCATTATATCTGCCGCTTTAGCAACCGCTTTGTCGTTTTCTCTTATATTTTCACCCGCTGCGGTCGCGTCGAGTGCGAATGATCCGGTTGCGGAATTTGTGACGCGCTTATATCAAACGGCTCTGAGCCGTCAGCCCGACCCTGCAGGCTTGGAATATTGGGTAAACAGGCTAAAAAGCGGACAAATCTCCGGAGCCGGGGCAGCATACGGATTTATTTTCAGCGAGGAAATGAAAAACAAGAACCTGACAAACGACCGGTATGTCGAAATACTGTACAACACTTTATTGGGGCGGCGCAGTGAGCCCGGAGGCAAAATATATTGGCTGAACAATCTGCGCAGCGGCATGAGCAAATTCAATGTCTTTCTTGGGTTTGCGTTTTCGGCCGAGTTTAGCTCTCTATGCGCGGCTTATGGTATCAAAAGAGGAGATGTAGATCATTTGCCATCATCCGCGCCCGCAAACTGGCCTGAAAGCACGGACAGGCTCATTGACCCGTCAAAGCCTATGATAGCGCTCACGTTTGACGACGGGCCGACCAATTTTACGCCGCAGATTTTGGACGTTTTGGCCGCGCACGATATTTTGGCAACATTTTTTCTGCAAGGCAACCGCATCGAAAAAAACAAGAGCACTATACTGCGCGCGTTTTTAGAAGGGCATGAAATAGCAAATCACTCTTGGTCTCACAACGATTTGACCGCTATGACGGCATCGCGGGCATCGGCGGAGGTCAAAGATACCTGCGATGCGATAACCTCTATCACCGGAGTACCCCCGACGAGCTTTAGACCGCCATACGGGTATACAGACAGCAGCGTCAATCGCATAGCCGCCGAGCTTGGTTTGGACGTCGTAATGTGGACAGTAAATTCGCAGGACTATTCGATCAAAGACGCCGCCGAGATATATGATCGCACAGTGGCAAGAGTTTCAAATGGCGGCATCATACTCATGCACGATATACAAAGCGTCACCGTCGAAGCTATAAAGCTGCTGATTCCAAAGCTGCTCGAAGAGGGTTATCAGTTTGTAACGGTGTCTGAGCTTTTGCTTTACCGATAGCTGATTTTTGTCAATATTTTTAACAAAATCATAATACCCCGAATCACTGCAGCATACTTCGCGCAGAGTGCTTATCGCAGGCCAAAATCAAAATAAGCCTCAAACGGGTCAACGTTATACGCGTTGATAAGAAAAAGTATTACGTCGGGCTGAGTTTTTGCGATATAATCCGTCATGTTCCCCGCAAACATACCCGCGTAAGTCTCCGAAAAGGACAGCGAAATAAACGGAATGAACACACGCCCAAAGCTGTCCGCGAGTATGAGGCAGGTTTTGCCGTTTCCGTTATCGTTTATGATATGGGCGCCTTTGTCCCTTACCATAAAAATATCATCATACGCGCCCGTATCCTCCGCATTGCCCTCAAGGTATGAATAATCTATCAGCGTGTCGGCAAAGCTGCCCGACATCAGATAGTTTGCACTTGGTATCTCAACGCGCAAATTGGTGTCAAATTTTGGCGTAATGACGCTTATATCGTCAACGCCGGCATATAGCCTGCCCGTCCTTCTTCCCCAGCTCCCCAAGAAAACATCGCGGTATACACTGACATCGTAGTTATCCGCGTCATACAGGCTCATATCGCCGGGAAGATACTCGCGCAAATACTCATTCATCACGTATTTTGCCGCCCAAAGCCCCATTTCGGCTGTCCAGTGATGATCCGTCTTGAAAAACCCGTCATACCAGTCAAGCCCTTGTTCATGTATCGTCTCGCGCAAATCAACGTACGGCACGCCGCTTTTGATAATGCTCTCCATAAACCTGTCGGCATTTTTGTTTGTATAATCTACGACGCCCCGCGGCAATCCGTCATCATGATTATCTACTTTATGCGGCGCGAGTATAAAGAGAAACTCAATATCATTTTGACGGGCATATTCATAAAACTCGGCCAAAGCCCGGGCGTTGCCGTCCACATTTTCGCCCGGCTCGGGGCGCACGATTGTAAGATGTCCGTTATTTAGCTTATATACATCGTTATAACGGCTGACGTCAATTATCATTTTTTTACCGAGGACACGCGAAAATCCTCCGTGCAAAACGATAAAGCTGTCTTTGAAAAGAAAGCTCTCATTTAACTTTTCGGCTTTTTTTCTCATCTCTTTTATTGAGGCGTCAAAGACCTCCGGCATAAAGATAATATACCCGCTCATGCAGACGGCTATCACGATCAAGAGCACTATCGCCGTTTGCCGTTTGATAAAGGTTTCAAAAGCGTTTCCCATACCGTGCCTCCTTGTGCGCGTTCTTTCAAAAATTAAAGTAGATGAAAGGATTGTATGTATCCTTTACCACATACGAAATAGTTATAAGAAACAATACGAGCATCATCACGGGATAGATGACCCGCAGGGGTTTATATTTTTCTGCCAATGCTCCTGCCCGCTTTGCTATCGGGGTTGAGAACACCGCGGCGGCAATGAAAAAGTATATATTCTCCCGCAGCCAAAACCATGCGGCGCTGCCTCCCGCGCTGATATTCGCCGGGCTGCCGCCCGCAGCCGTGCCGATGGCAAACATATCCCGGATATAATAAGCCGCGTCAAATATTGACTCGGAGCGAAACAATACCCAGCCCATCATCACAAAAAACAAAGTATATATATGCCCAAACGCCGAAGCGAGCTTGCTTTTTAAAACCAACTTGTCAATGCCCGTAAGTTTTTCCGCACAAATTATGGCAAAATACATAAGCCCCCACAGAATAAACGTCCAATTTGCCCCATGCCATATACCCGTGAGCAGCCACACCACAAACAGGTTTAATATCAGCCTCCGCTTGCTTTTCACACGGCTGCCGCCCAAAGGAAAGTATAAGTAGTCGCGAAACCATGCCCCGAGCGAAATATGCCATCGCCGCCAAAATTCCGTGATTGAGCGCGATATGTACGGATAGTTGAAGTTTGGGAGAAAGTGAAAACCAAACATCCGCCCCAGTCCGATAGCCATGTCCGAATAACCCGAGAAATCATAATATATCTGGAATGTATATGCCGCTATCCCAAGCCAAGCCAGCCCTGCCGTGCGCTCGCCCATGTCAAACACCATATCGGCCGTAAAGGCCAGAGAGTTTGCAATGAGCACTTTTTTTGCAAGCCCCGTAACAAACAGGCAGACACCCGAAGAAAAATCATCTATCGTCTCACGGCGGTTATGGATTTGATCGGCAATGGTTTCATATCTGACAATCGGCCCGGCAATCAATTGCGGAAACAGCGAAATATATAAAGCGACATTTAAGGGGTTGTTCTGCGCCTCGCCGCGTTTGCGGTATACGTCAAAGACATACGACATTGCCTGAAACGTAAAAAACGATATGCCTATCGGCAAGTCAATAATGGGTATTTTGAGGCCTCCGCCAACAATCCCGTTTATGTTTTCGAGCGTAAAGGTCAGATATTTAAAGACGAACATGATACCGAGATTGAAGATCACCATCACTGCCACTATGTGCTTTGCTTTTTCGCGAAAAGCATCTACCCAAAGAGCAAATGCCCAGTTGCACAAAATCGAGCCGATCATCACAAACACAAACCAAGGCTCTCCCCACGCATAAAAAAACAAGCTGGCTGCCGTCAGAAAAATATTCTGCCCTCTGCGGCTTTTTCGCAGCAAACCATAATATCCTATCAGCACACAGGGCAAAAACGCAAATATGAAAATATGTGTGGAAAATAACATTCCGCTGCCCGTCCTCCCATGACCGCCCTTGATTTACACCCGTTATTTACACCTCGCCGATACTCTCCCCTGCACGGCGTTCCTTTTCGCTATTTTTCTAAGCGAAACGATGACAATCCGTCAAAAAACGCCCGGTCGCATATGTTTATCTTTAGCAAATCTTTAGAATTTGTAAGCTCGCAAGAGCCGTCATAATAAAATGACAAATCCGGGTTGTCTCTGTATGCTTGCAGATATATATCGTTTTCGGCTTTGATTTCCGAACCGGGAACATTCGACCAATTTATAAACCGATCATAATCCTCGCTCAAAAATTTATAATGCAGCAAAAACGCTGCGGCGCCGCTTGTCTGACGGCTCAATTTAAAAGGATAAATGTCGTGAGTCATGGGCATATACGGCTTTTGAACCTTTATTAATGGGTATTTTGCCAAATAGTTTTTCAAACCATATGTACGCAGTCTCGGCCCGCCGATGGTTCTTTGCGTATGGCGGAGAGTATGTATTTTGTATGTATCGGTGTCAAAATAGCAATATTCATCCCGAAACCCGAGACCTCCGCGATCTGAACCCTGGTTGAAAACCGGGCCGTTTGCATACATATCTATCATCGGGGCAAAGACAGCCTCAATCTTTTTTGATTGCAAATAACTTATGTATTGCGTTATTGGTATGCTTTCAACCCCGGGGTACGCAAAAAATTCATCGGAATCAACTATTAAATACCAACGGTCATAACCGAATATGTCAAGCACCTGTCTCTCCCAGCCTCTCTGCCGAAACCCGTTGTATGCTTCTGAAACGGTAAATAAAGAGACATCTTTTTGCTCTTTTAGCCATTTATCTGTGCCGTCGGCAGACCCGTTGTCAATATACGCAAAATGACGCACTCCAATTTTCCTGTGATGCGAGAGGTGTTCCTTTACGCGCCTTAAATCATTTTTTACCACGCATACAAGTATCGGCTCGCTCTTTTCTTTTGGCATAGCGCCTTGTTTTACTATTTGTACATTTTTTTCACTATAGCTACGCATATAATCTTGCATTAAATTATATGAGTTTTCGATGTGCGATATAAATAGGCTTTGGGCGAGAGCTTTCCTAAATGGGCGGACAAACCCGAAATGTTCCTTTATAATACGCCGCGACTTTCTTGCGTATTGCCGCAGTCCCAGTTTAAACGCCATATATTTAGCTGCGCTTCCGATTTTTTCGGTAAGTTTTGTTTTCACATACTCCCCCTTTTCCTTGCCGGGCGCGGACACTAAAAATACTACCATAACGGCGGGTCAAAATCAAATAATCCTACACGAACAACCCACGCACCCCTATCTCTTTTTTCCATATATTAAATTGATTGTGACAATGATGACCGGGTACTGGGCTTTGCTCAATTCTCAAGGGGCTTTTGGCATGGGCGATGAGCGTGGGAGTCTGGCTCGATTTATTCAACCACTTCCCAACGACCACCCCTGGCAGCGCCAATACGACGAAGAGTTCCCGCCGTCTGCATTTCTTTCATTTCGCGTGAGATCGTGCGTTTAGATTTTCCGGTCACGATTACGAGTTCATCCAATGTGATATGTGGCTTATTTCTTATTGAATCAAGTATGACTGCATTGCTTTTCTTAAGTTCATTGCCAATATCGTTGCCATCGTTGCCATTATCGTTGCCATTATCGTTGCCATTATCGTTGCCATTTGGCAATGATGTATCCTCTGCATCATCAATGCCACTAAGAAACCCAATATCGGGAGAATCACCGGTCGAACCCAGCGCCCCTATTCCTTTGAGTGGCAAAATGGTTTTAAAAACGTCGCCCTCAAGCAGTTCCGGTTCGCTACCCGAATAAATTCTTGCATACTTATAAAGGTTGCGCACACCGGAGCCGAGCTTGTCAGCGCGACCAATGTTTAAGAAAAACCGTGCTATAATCGGATTTTTTGGGTCGGGGGTGAAATTGCTTGGGTCAATGCGACCATGCTTATTTGAGCGGCTCCAGTTTTCAGCATATATATAATCGCTTTCAATTACGATTTTTGCAGGAAAGCTTTTTGAATACTCTCGATGAACAAGAATGTTGCTGACAAGCTCCCTTGCTATCCACGATCTGACGCTGACGCGCTGATTGTCTACGAGAAAGAATCTGTCCAATGTGTGCTTGGCTATAAACTCCATAAGTTTGTCGTATGCTTCTATTAAGTTAGTTCCTACTAACAGGCGGTCATCATAGCGGTCAATATTCTTTCGGCGCACAAGCGCGTCGGTTTCATAACCGGGGGCGCAAGAACGGATGACATCATCTTTGCAAAAAAGGAGAATTCCGGCAAGATTAATGCCCTTTTTACCGGTACGCCAATCTTCATCATATAGACCGGCACTCTTCATAAGCTCCATCACGGACATATCTTTCCACGGATGATCCCGGTTCTCACTAAATGCCATCCTCTGCGCCCGCTCAACAAGGTCGAGGCGCAGTTCATTTTCTGTGACATATGGGAATATTTCACGTTCCGTATATGCCGCTGATTTCCGCCCATAGAGGTCAGCGACAAGATTTGTGGATTTCGTTATATCAACATCAGCATCCCCTACTCGATCAAAAATCTTGTTTGAGCAAAGCTGCACTTGAGAACTTGCAGGAACATACACATATAAAACAAGCCTTCCGTCAATCTCAATCTCTTCCGGTTCGAGCAACAACGGCGGTGATATTTTTTGCGGATTGCTGAGCATACTTACGAAATTCTTTTTCATGTCTCGCGCAACGAGAGAATCAACGCCTATAATCTCGCCGTTATCATTTACGCCAAGTAGCATATGTCCGCCATAACGATTGGAAAATGAACACACGGTTTCATAAACGCTGCTACTCAGTTCGCTAACACATTTTTTATACTCGACGATCAATCCCTCGCCCTCGTTGAGCAGTTTTTTTATGTTGTCAGGAGTCATTAATTTTGCACCTCCGTTATTCAATATGGATAGGTTTTCATTATAAGGGTGAATAAAAGAATCAGCAAGCTAACGAGAAATTTTTCAATGCAGCTTTCGACAACTCTGTTTTATTTGAAAATATGAGAAGATTTGGATTTTCTGACTAAAATTCCAGTTTCTGTCATATATTGCGACTGAAAAGATTTATGGTTCTTAAACCACTTATCTACTATTTCCTTAACAGTATTATTGCACTCAGGTTTAACTATTTTACTTGTGTTTGAATTCAAATAGTGAATAACGCTTTTATACACAATATCTTGATTCCAACCAGGTCCTATGGTAACTGACTTAATCGGATATGGCAGAGGTCTTGTCTTGTCAATCGGTTGCCAAGCGATTTTCATATAAGGAGTCAGAACTCCATCCAAATTAAGATGATGAATAGTATTATGGCAAGCGTAGTTCTTGTTTTTATCATCCAATAGTAATAAATGCTTCGGTCTAAAAATGAGGCGATACTCTTTTTCCTCTTCGTGTTCAGAACCTTTTATCAATGGTGCATTTTCAAAACACTTCTTAATTATCCCGTTAATTTCATTTGCGGGTTTTTGCTTCATATTTACCAAGCTTTCCAAGACATCCTCAACTGCTTTTTTTACGATTTTTTTTACATCGTCTTTACCATACTCTACTTTGTGGATTTCATTTCCGAATGAACGAACTTCTGCGTAGTTCTTTTCATTTTTACTGTGTCTGTATAAGTTTGCACTATCTATGTCATTTTTTTTGCAATACTTTGAAAATTTTTCTGGCATACTCTTGTCAACAAATTCATATCCCTCAAAATCAAACTCAATTGATACACCTGTTTCTTTCGCATACATTTCCCATTGTGAAAGCGACTCTTTATTCTTTGTAAAGCAAACAAAATATATCTCAGGGCTGCTCTTATGTCTTTTGCTATCAAAATAGCTATATTGCATGAAGTTAGTACTATACGGTTTTGATGGAATTTCAGAAATGATTTTTTGAATGACATTTTGAAACTCAGGCTTTATTGAAGGTTGCTCCGATAGCAATTTAGGCAATTTCTTTAACTCTCTATATATTTTTGAATAACCGTTATCAAATTCCTGATGGTCATTAGAATATTTAACATGAAACGCATAAAACTGATGATCATCTATTATTTTTTGTAACACATCAACTTTGGTAAAGTGATATAAATTCATTTCACAACCCTACCTATTAAAAAATCATAAAAATCAGAACCTGCCGCCGCATCTTCAAAACTATCCGGTCTTAAGTAAAATGCAAACCGTGGCGTTAATGCCTCAAAACATGCGGTATCACAACAACTTGAGTAAAATACAATATCAGAATAGTTTAATAAGCCACTATCAACCATTTCTTTTGCAAGCTTACGTGAGTTAAATTTTTCATATTGCTCTCCACTATCATTAAGAATTTCCAGGTCCATAGCAACTCTCACCCCCTCTTTTAAGGAATCTATTAATTCAAAAAGATTATCCTTAAATTCCTCAAAGTTGACAGCATCTTTATACTCATAAAAGTTGATTCGCGAATTTTTTCCATCGCTTTCCTTCAATTTAGTATAATCATTTTCGTTAAATGCCAAGCCTGGACTTGGGTAAACAAAAAGCTTTTCTAGCATATTGTCACCCTCTATTCTATTTGTTATTAATTCTACAATCAATTCAATAGCATTAAAAGAATCTTCAATCAATATAAGTTTCAAGTTAAACACTCCTTCATTTCCAATCAACAAGGATTGGTAGTTTAAACTTTATTTTGTTCTTATTATCTTCCTCGTAAAGGTCAAAAGCTATTACTGGTTCAGCAGAGTTTATTTTATAACTTTCTATACCACTTAGTATTTCCTCGCAATACCAATTTGACGCATAAAGAGTGATCCCGTCATTTTGCCTCTTTAATTCCCTTTCATTTATATTTTCTAATAGGTATTTCTTTATATCTGCTTCTATTTGCTTTTTCACAGCATCATTCTTAAAATCGTAATTTACCTCATTTTCAATCGTCAAATAGTATAATACGCCTTTTCTTTTCTTATTCGTTCGATTCGACGCATGATAATGATTGACAGTAAAGCTAACCTCTTTGTCTCCTATTTTCATTATTTCAAATGAAACTTTGACTGGACTTCTTTCTTTCCGATATTTGATTGCATTTTGCACTAATGATAGGAGTATACATAGTGCATCCGACTCTCCCACTTCTTTCTCTGGTAAAACATATAATACATCTAAATTTCCATAAACATCAATTTTTTGCATCTCAACTCTATCGGGATGTGCGAAATGTGCTGTTTTATTAAGTATCTCAATATTTAACATCACCCAATTACTATGCAGTTTCGTTGAAGTCAACCTAATTGATTCACGTTCTATATCGCCTGACATTCGCTTTACGAGCGCACTGTGGTACTTTTCGCTTATAAAGGAGTCAGACATAAACCTTATCGCAGCCCCTATACATCTTTCCAGATTGGTGTCTATACTACTCGGCAGTTTTTGCCGCAAGTACGCTGTTACAAACTCTCTTCTATACTTAGAATCACTATGTGACGCATTCTTCAAATGTGACAAGGCATCAGCTCTTCTTTTCTCGGCTATTTTTCCTGAGATCAGGTTGTTTGTAAAGTCGCTTAAGAGTTTAGAAACTATAAGTTTCCTGAAAATCATAATGTTCTTAATGGCATACTTAAATTGTATACCTTCCAGTTTTGAATCTTCTATTAAGAGGTAGATTTTACGGTTTTCTTTTTCAGAAAGAGCAATATCATATTTTAGCATTGCGGTTCTCTCGTTTATACAATATGTTTCCAGAACCATTTCACGCTCAAGCATTTCCTTCATTTTTTCGTCTATATTGTATGCGCTCATAACTTCATTATCCTGTTTGCTGCAGGCTAACGGAATAAATGAATTTTTATTATCGGGCAGGTCGGACAGAATAACACAAACTGTTTTCGAATTCGTCGCAAATCTTACAAGAGTCGTAAGTACGTTGTAAAACTTATCAATGTCGCCGTTGCTAATTGAACTTTTGCCGGTTAACAGATGAAATATAGCTATAACAGCAATAAGTTTCAATTCATATCCTTCCTTGAAATTATTTACATTTATTCTATTTGCAACACTATCTTTCTTAACATCAATTGCGTCAGTAAATACCAATGTTTTGACAAGATTCTCATAGTAATACTTATTGAGGGTCGTTACAAATTTATCGTTTATTGTACAAACTTTTTCATCGTCTTTTTTACAAACTTTGTCTTTGAACCAAGTGCTATCCCTTTTTGTATTAGTTCCCAGTTCGTTAACTATTTCTTCAACCTCATCGCCTAAGTCATTATTCAAATCCTTTATACTATCTATCAACAGCCTGTTATTCTCGAAATATGCGTTCTCCTTAAAACTACCGAAAACTAAATCCGCTACTTTTTCATTGAATTTGCCGGATTGTAAATTCTTTTCAATATCATTGCTGTACTCTTCCCCAAATAGAAGAAGATATTCTAAAAACACACATTTTGATTCATCACTACTCAAACAGGTTATTCGCTTTATTGCCGATAAATACTCCTTTGCAAATTTTTCTCGTTTAAGCTGTCGCAATTTTTCCTTTTCGGGTTCGTCAAGATTTTTGTCAATGCCTTCATCAATGCTTTTACCTGTGGTTTTACATATTGCTTCATCTATGTTTGCATCAATACTCTTTAGCGCCGACTCATGGTAAGCGTGTATTCGTCTTATGTTTTCTTTTCGAATGATAAACGAAGAACCCAAATCGGCAAGCCTTTTTATTAACGTTATCAATAAGCAGTACTTGATTTCGTATCCATTTAAGCCATCAATGATTTTATATATTTCCTTGTACTCAGAATCAGACTCGGTCGCTTTGTTTTTCTTATCATCTTCTTCTGCTATTAAATAATCTAAAATTCTGATCATTATTTCAAAGATGGCTTCTTTATAACTCTTTGAATAGCTAAAGAAAGGACGAGAGAGAACTTTTATATATGATATAAGGTATTCTGCATTATGATACCCATCATGCAGTTTAGTATGTGCGTCTACGCACATGGCGGAAGGCGACCCTTCAAGTAATCCAATCATCATATTAAAAGCAGTTTCTTTTTCGTTTGCAGCTCGCTCCTTGCTCTGCAGCTCACAGTTTGCTATATGAGAGCAAATCATCCTTCTGAACGCCCGCGCTTTTTTCTCTTTGTCATTTTTCTTAATGGAAGTAGATTCATTTATTTCAAGAACACCATGTTTATCGATTTTCTTAATACAATAGTCGTATAGAACATTAGTTGAAGAATACTCGCTTAATACTGTGAAATTACTTACGAATTTGCATAAAACACATGCGTCTTCATGGTTTCGCATAGAAGATATATTTAACTCGACAAAGGCGTTAAACATATTCAAATCTTTGATATAGTTCTCCTTTGTCGCAAGCGAACATCTGTTTATTAAGAGGGTGATGCTCTTAAAAATCTCTATGCTTACGAATTCACTGGTGAAAGCTTTATCCGGGAAAATCGAAGCCAGTATGCTCTTTACTCGCATAAAAGAGCTTCCTGATACGATGGTGTCGTCAACAAAGTGAAATCTTATATTGGACTTTCTTTCCGCACTCTCTAAGTTTTCATATAAAGCACATAGATTGCTGTATTTTGTCTTGATATTCTCCCTAAACTCTTTTTCTGCGTCAATAAACAGGATTAGAGACACATTACTAAATACCTGCCGCTCAAATTCCTTTACAAAAGCAGAGTTAGAAAAGTGCCTCGGTGCAACAATGATGTCGTATGTGAGTCTATCGTCGCTTGTAGTGTTGATTTTTCCCGAAAGCCCTTTTAACCAATTCGTTACTTCATCCTTTTTTTCAAGCATAAGTTCTTCTGTTTGAAAATAAAAGCTGAAGTGATTGCCTTTTCTCTCAATATGCCTATATATCAAGTAATTCTCTAACATCCTTATTCTTCCAATGTTATCTATTGACATAAGTTTGGCGATGTTAGGATTTTCGTTCGCATTCTCTTTGTCCGGTTTGAGTCCTATTTTTTGCATGGGTACAACAGATGTTTTATCTGTCTCAATCAGGGGCTCTTCTTTATAATATTCCATGTTGGGATTTGGCGGAAAGCACTTTTCACAGATAAGGGGATTATACCAAGTGGTATTGACATCTATAAAAAAACGTACAGTTTTCTTCCCATATTCAATTAAGTCCGTTTCAACTTCTTTCTTGTATGGTTTAATCTTAATCTTAGTCCAAAATCTTTTTTCATCTTCGGATAAAATGAGCCCTCCTTTACTGTCCCTACCTAAAACTACCGCATAATTAGCAATTATTTTTGGTTCTGCATTTTTAACCGATTTCGCATTTTTCAGATATTTCGCTAGAGCAGATATCACTTTATTGTGGGTGGTTAATGTCGAGTTGATGGGAATCACTACTACATACAAGGGGTTTTCTGTGATAGAAATATCGGTTATATGCTTGAAATTAAATTTGTCTGTTAGGTTTTGATCATTTGCAGACTTTTTATTATCACTATAGATGATGTATCTGATATGTGGCTTATCGGCTTTCTCTGTCATTACCAGCTGACCATCGGGTAAACTATCAAAGCCATCGGATTCGATGAACTTTTTTAGTTTCACCACTATCTCGTATAAAAGCATATCTGAGTATGTTTCGTATCCAATTAAAACTATATCTTTGCCTGTAGCTATTTTTTTTGTACTAATAATATCATATATTTCCTTTGCGAGGATGTATGAGAAATGCGAAACATAATAACTATTGTGAAACAGAAGCTCCGCTTCATAAAAACTGTCAATGTGGATTTTTGACCCGATTCTCATATGCGTAGGGCTGAGTTTGCATCCGAACGGAGTCTTTTGCAAGTCTGCTTCCAGAACGTTTTTAACATTCCTCTCAAACGGAACCACGCCTTGCTCAATTTTCTGATACCTCTGCAATGAAAAAGGGGTCAGCTCTAATGGTTTTATTTTCTCTTCAGTTTTTTCTCCATTTTGCCTTGAATGTGTGATTCTTTTGTCCAACATCTGTATTATCGTTTTTACACACCTTGGATTGGTGCCTCGTGAGAAAGCTATTTTTTCAGAATAGGAAAGGAAAGCCGCTAAACTATTACCTGTTATGATAAACTCTTCCTCAAAATCTCTCCCGTACAGATATATTTGCACATTGTGCATAAACTCATTCTTGCCTTCTTTGTTGTAAAAAACAGCAAAAATCCTGACAATCTCCAAAATAAAATTATCATCACAGTTGAATATCGCAACATCAAGTTTTTTATTTGCATACTTGACCAAGAACGAAATTATAGCCTTTGCAAGGAACTCAATACGCCTGCTTGGAAGATCGTTCGCATCATAGTAAAAAATCGTATTGCTCTCATCTGATCTATTTTTAACAATATGTTCAGCAAAGCCTTTGCTCATGTTGTCTATCAACTTTTCTTTACGCTCTTGTAAAGAATGGATGTCTTCAGTGTTTATCTCACTATAATAACTTTTACATGTTTTTTCGTCAAATGGGAATCCTTTTTCTGTAGTATATGGGTATGTTAAATTATCGTTGAAGTTTACGCTCCCACTTAGTGCTGTATAATTATGTACAGCAGCATCTACCTCTTTAAATGGTATCAGAATAGTATACTGCGTTCCCGGTATTTTCTTTACGTTGCTATAGCGTTCAGTGTTTGAATAATAACCCGAAGGTTCGATCATGCAGTCTTTTGAACTTCTTGCTATAAAACAGCCATCAGAGTTAGTAATCAGCGAATCAAACAGTTGCAACCCATAATGATGCACCACATTTGTCGCTATAGAGTTATATAGTACCCAAGATTTCTTTTCATCCTCATTTGGATCAAAGAATGTTCTTATTTGGGGATTGGCAAAACCCTCTAATACACTATCATATATTTCCTTGCTATCGTCTGTAGAGGCTTGTTGCCTTTCTGCGATTTTTGATATGAATTTCTGAGGCAGGCTTTCATGTGAGTAATCAATAATATGCGCTTCCAGATAGAAGTTATGCTTACCTTTTCGGTCGTGTAGGTAGTTTACGAATCTATCCTCCAATTTCTTAATCGTGTCAACCTTTTCAGTTGAGTATACCCTAAAGCATAAGTAACCATTCATATTCTCAGAATGATTCATTGCGTTTTCCATCAGTTGAAGTAAGCCGTCAGCCATATCTCTTGCGTCGAAAATCAATTTCCTTAAATATTCTTCACTATTGCTCACTTTTTTTGTTACTTTATAAGAATAGTATTCATACAGGCACATGATGTAATATGCCAGCAAAGGCATATTTTTGATTTGATTAAAGAAGTTTCCGCCCTGATAATACTTGCTTCTTTCTTTAAGCGCTTCTGAATTAATCTTATTTTTTCTTATATTACTAAAGCAAAAGAGGTTTTTCATAAATCGTAGAAGCTGAGTATCCCTACCCTCCTGAGTTTCTTTTTTCTGTCTTTCTATTTCGCTCTCAAAATTCATAATATCTGCCGACTGTATGCTAGGCTTGCTTCTTTGGTTTTTTTCTCTTACCAGAAATAACTCCATAGGCTGCGACCAGTAATCAACCGTGTCGACTTTTTCTTTTTCAGACTCGTCGATTGTACTGTATTCACTAGTAATTTCAATTAAGGGCGACAGGCTTTGCAAAATAGTGATGTTTTTTTTATGCGATAACTGTTGGATTTTTGTACCCTTTCCGTCAGCATAATATCCGTAGTAGCGACCTGGTTTTTTTTGAAGTTCATACATTAAAAATAATCCTGCTGAAAAGTACAGGTCATTTGCTTTTGTCTTATCTTTAGCTTTTAAAAGCAGATAGCAATTGCGTTTATTCTGCAGAATTAATGCGAAGTATTGAAGGTTTACTATATCATTTTCATTTGAATCGTTTGTAACAGAAAAAACGTATTCTACATTGTTCCGCTCGGCATAAATCTTATTAACAGGGACATCAGTTAGTTTATTAATGCTGTTCTCATTAATTGAGCCAGCTATGTCTTTAAGAAAAGTTTCATCTACCTTCGCACTTCCGGTTTCAACATATGCGTCTATACCACTACCAAGAATAAAATCAGCCTTGCTCTTTGTGTCTTCAATTTGCTCAATAATCTCCAAACAACGAGCATAACTGTCTTGATTGTTGTTTAACGTAAAAACCACTACCATACTTTACAAGACCTCTTTACATTTAATATCTGTAGTTTAGTTGGCAACTCTCTTTTTTCGAAAATAAGTATAGCATGTTTTTCAAAATAAAGAAATGTCTAAAATGCAAAATCATCGGCAAATCATCGGCCAATTTGCAAGATATATTTATGTTTACTGCGGAGTATTCTATTTGTCTAATGGGGGATATACCCGCGAAATTGTTCATTGACAGCTTTGATGTAAAAATGCGCGTAAAAGCGTTAATGGGTTTGTAAAGAAATCAAAAAACGCCGCAAAAAATTCTCTTTCGTCGTTGTTTTTAAATTTTTGCAACCGCTCATATATTTTTCTTGAGGTATCATCCGCTAATTTTTCTCGGATTTTTGTAAATTTACTAATTCGTCTCATCCCGACTCCCCTTTTTTACATTTTCAACGGTAATATATAAACAATTCTTGTAAAACTTTCATCTTTTCACCTATAAATCGCTTTCTGGGCGTGCCTGATATTTAATGCCTGTTTATTTGACATGAAATAAATCGAAGTCAGCATTTCCACAATGTATCCCAATGCCCTCGGTTTCTTAATGCTTTGCATGTCAAATTGCTCAATACGCTCCATAATGCCAAAAGCCCACTTGCAATAATCCGCGAATACCCCGTGTTTCGCGGAGATAAGGTTAGATGTGTAAAAATACTTACCGTTGAGGCATCGGACGTAATCGTCATAGTCGTCCGGATAGAGCATATTTAAAACCGTCAGCAAAACAGCGATAATGTCTTCGCTCACAAATCTCTGAAACTGGGACTTCGCGTTTGGGTAACAAATATACGGAAGCGTCAAAATGGCATCGGCGTTATCGTTTAGCATCTCCGGACTAACTAACAGGTGCCGCCGATAATGTTCAATTCCCACCCAAGGAGCCGACGCGTTTTTCCACACCCAGTACATTGCGCTCGCTTCGCTATACTGCTTGTTTTTGATTGATATGTTATCGCCGGTGTTGTCAGGTATCCCGCAAATGCGAATGTCAGTCAGCTCCGCCCCCGCTTGGATCGAAGTTTCCCACGGTTCAAGTTTCGGACGCTTTTTCAAAGGTTTATCAAGATGATGCCGCACTTCAAAAAGAGTAAATTCAATATCTCCGCCCGGCTTTTTCATCGCCAAAGGGAACTTGCCGATACTGGCGTAATAATCAGACATCAGCAAATGTTCTTCATGAGACGTGAGTTTGAATGTGCGAAGATAACCGTTAGCTTTTAGGTTCGCGGCAATCTCGTCTTGCAAAAGTTCCGTCACCGCTATAATAATCAGCGTGTCCGGCGAAACTGTTTCAAGAGCTTGCACGGGCAAGCCCTCAATTTCGCGTGGATTACCGTCAAGGTTGCTGACAATAAAGCATTCCGGGCTGCGGCTCGATAAATGCTTTATCGCGGTATACGCGCCATAAGCCACCACCTGGGCGCCGTAGAACGCAAATTTGGAATATTTTTGTATTATTTCGGTTATCATCAAGCGGTCAATCATCACAAATCAGCTACCAGCCCCAGTATTTGCTCGTTTTCCATCGCCTCATACAAGGCTCGGTATATATAGTAATCCGCCGGGGTGGTGACCTTTAAGTTGTTTGGCGTGCTCGTCACAGTGTGCATCTTCACATTGTAAGCACCGCATAAGAACGCGGAATCCACAACCCTTAGCCCGTCTCTTTCCGCCCGCCTGTATAAGTCCCAAATCTGCCCATATCTGAAAGACTGCGGAGCTTTGGCCGTAAACATTTCGTTTCTAAGGGGAACGTTGATTATTGTATTATCCGGCTCTAAGCGGACTACGCTTTCCGTTGTAGCTTCAATTGTAATGGCATTGCCGTATTCTTTGACCTTGGCAATGTTCGCGGAAATTAAATCGGCGTTTATGAGCGGACGCACCCCGTCATGTATCAGTACGATGTCATCCGGGTTGCACACATTTTCAAGAGCTTGCAAGCCGTTATATATTGACTTATCGCCGCTGTCTCCGCCCGGCACGATTTGACTTATCTTGTCGAGAGCGTATTGCTTGATCATATATTTGAGCTCCGCTATCCGGTCTTCTATACACACCACGACAATATTGTCTATCTCAGAGTGGATTTCAAAATGCTCAATCGTGTAAATAATAATGGGTTTTCCGTGCATCTCCAGAAATTGCTTTGGCTTTGCGCGGGCATTCATGCGAACGCCGGTGCCTCCGGCAAATATGAGGGCTGTATTCATCGTGTGACCTCCTTGTCATCGCGCCGGGCTTTGGCTATCTCCGGCGGCATATCTTATGCTATTATACACCATAATACGCCATAATGAAACCCCGCCGAACAAATCTCAACCCCCGTGCCAATCTCTTATCATGCGCTCATACATATCAACAAGCCCATACTTCGGTTTCCAGCCGAGTGCCATCAGCTTATCCGCGCTCAGCGTATAGCTGACATCCGGCGCGTAGCCGCGCTTTTCAATATCGCCTGGAATATTTATAACTACCGAAACCTTTCCTCCGGCAACTTTATCCGCGACTAAATGCGCCATTTCCCGTACCGTCACGCTCGCGGCGGGATTTGCGACATTGTACGCCTCGCCGTTTTTGCCTTTCAAAAGCAGCAAAAACAATCCGCGCACCGCGTCTGACATATAGCAGTAATTGCCCCGCGATTTACCCTGCGTGTGCAACACTACGTCCTCTCCGGCGACTGCGGCTCTCGCAAACTGCGCGAATACTCTTGTATCGTCTTTTGGCGTACCCGCCCCGAAAGTTTGCGCGAGCCGTGCAATTTTTATGGGGGTTTCATGCTGAAAAAGCCAGCAATTGCACATCACCTCGCACATTCTCTTGCTCTCGGGATAACAGCTTCGCGGATTTGTTATGTCAATATACCCCAAATCCTTTTCGGTTATCAAAGACAAGTTGAGGTCTGTGAGCCCATAGACCTCTATTGATGAGAGGTAAACCATGCTTTTCACTTGCTTTTCTCTCGCTAAAACAAGTATATTTTCCGTGCCCTTCAACGACGTTTCGCATACGCGCAAAGGGTTTAAAATCATCTCTGCGGAACTTGTCACCGCCGCGCAGTGAAAAATATAGTCAATGTTTTGAGAAAGCTCGATGGGCTTTCTTATATCATGCTTGTGAAAAATAGCTTTGTATTTTTCTACGAGCACCGCCGCTTTCGCTTCATTTTGGCCAAGTGCTATGATTTTGATGTCCAGATTATGCTCAACGCTCGCGGCGCGCAATGTTCGCACAATAACCGAGCCGATTGCGCCGGTCGCGCCCGTGACAAGCACAGTACCGTTTTTCAATTTCCGCCACGGAATATTTTTATCAAAAATCGTTTCGTTCAAATCTTCGCATAAGATCATATTTTTCACCGTTTTTTACCTCCCGGTTTGTAAAACTGTCTTTTGTAAATGAATGACGGCTTTTTTCCTACACGCTCAGTAATCGCTCATCTATTTTCACACCCTCTCCGAAAAATCCAACGCCTCGGCAATAACCTTGTCCATGTCAAAGTATTTGTACTGACCCAGACGCCCGCCAAAATACACATCGTCTTGCCCGTCGGCCAACGCCTTATATTTTTCGTAAAGCGCGTTGTTTCGCTCATCGTTTATCGGATAATATGGCTCCAAACCGCGCTCCCAGGCTGCGGGATATTCATGTGTAATGACCGTGTTGGGCTGGTTTCCAAACGCAAAATGCTTATGTTCAATGACGCGGGTGTATGGCACTTCCCGTTCGGTATAATTTACGATGGCATTGCCCTGATAGTTGTCAGTTGGCAATATTTTTGTTTCAAAGCGAAGCGAGCGGTATTCCAAAGCACCGAAGCGGCAGCCGAAAAACTCATCAATCGCCCCGGTATAAACGGTTTTTTTCGCAATGCCCGGATTGCGGGCGATAAAATCAAAATAGTCTGTATTCAGGCGCACCTCGCAATTTTCAAGCATTTTTTCCGCGATCGGCGTATATCCGCCGACGGGGATGCCCTGAAATGGATCGTCAAAATAGTTGTTGTCATACACGAAACGCAAAGGCAGCCGCTTGATGATGAACGGCGGCAAATCTTTACAGTCACGCCCCCATTGCTTTTCGGTATACCCTTTGATAAGTTTTTCGTATATGTCCCGACCCACCAAAAACAGCGCTTGCTCCTCCAAATTTTTTGGCTCTTTAATGCCTGATTTTAAACGCTGCGCGTCTATCATTGCTCTTGCTTCGTCAGGAGTCTTAACGCCCCACATCTTGTTAAAGGTATTCATATTGAACGGAAGGTTATATATTTCATTTTTATAATTGGCAACGGGCATATTTATATAGTGGTTAAACTCCGCAAACTTGTTTATGTAATCCCACACCTTTTTATTTTTTGTGTGAAATATGTGCGGCCCGTATTTATGGACACAGATACCTTCCACATCTTCTGTATAGATGTTTCCGCCAATATGGCCGCGCCGGTCAAGCACTATGCACTTTTTCCCGGCTTTTGTCATTTCATGCGCCGCGACAACTCCGAACAAACCGGCTCCCACAATCAAATAGTCGTATTTCATATTATTTACCTCTCACCTATTCATATTAAGTGTAAAAATATCATATTCAAAGACACATTCTAAAATGAATGTTTCCCTAAAATCTTGGCTCTGTCAAGGTGTACTTGTCAAGTAAAGTAGACATATTTTTTATTTTTGTGATTTCATCAGTCATTTCACATCTCCAGGATCATTTTGGCTGATTATCCGTTTTACCATAAGCAGACGAACGCCCACCGCCGGTTTTGATTAAATATCCGCTGACCACAAGCGAAGCTAGTGTGCGCTCTATCGTTATCTTGCTGATGTCCGGGCAGTCTTCTATAATATCCCTTTTTGTGATTTTACCGATTTTCCGATCTATTACTGCCTTTATGCGATCGGGCTTTGACAATCCGCGATGCTGCAGATAGGTCACGCGCTCCTCAAACTCATAGTACGCTTTCTGAACAATTCCAAGATAATAACGAACAAACGGGATGTAATCGCTTTTGTTGTCGTGCCAATCTGTTGAGCTGTTTTGCAACACCTCGTAATAAGTATCTTTGGTGTTCTCAATCAGCTTTTCTAAACTAATATATTTCCCAACAATATACCCAGCACGATAGAAAAGCAACAGCGTCAATAAGCGGCTCATACGTCCGTTGCCGTCATTGAAAGGGTGAATACAAAGAAAATCCAACACAAACATAGGTATTAGCAGGAGCGGGTCATGTTCGCGTTTTCCCATACTTTTAACAAATGAATCACAAAGGTTTTCCATCGCGTTTGCTGTCAGATATGCGGGCGTTGGCGTGAAACGAATTTTTTCGCTGTCGTCTGAGCCGGTTTCGGTAATGAAATTATCGGCGTTTTTGTATGAACCGCCAATTGATGTCCCCGAAAACGAGTACAACTGTTTATGCAGTTGTAAAATGACGTTCGGCCGCGGGTGAATATAGTCATAGCTTTCGTGAATTGTGGCAAGAACGTCACGATACCCCGCAATTTCCTGCTCCGTCCGATTACGAGGCGCTGATTTGTCCCGAACCAATTCTTCCAATCGCTTGTCGGTAGTACGAATACCCTCAATTCGATTTGACGCACCCGTGCTTTGTACTTTCGCAATTTCCGTCAGTGTGGTAAGCGCGTCCGTATGTGCCTCGATGTATAGCTCTTGTTTCCCCTTGTGTTCATGAATATTTGTGAGCATTGACACGATGTCGGGCGTGAGCAGGGCTTTGGGAGTGTTTTTGTAATCAAATACTTTCATTGCGTTTTTCCTTCACTCCTTCATAATCTACATCATTGTACCGCAAAATGACGTAATTTACAAGTGAGTGATAGTGAAAGTTTACCAAAGTGATAGTGAAAGTTTACCAAAGTTGTTTTCTCTGCTCTCATAATAAAATACTTCTCCGGCATATTGATTTTTCTAAAATTCAATGTATACTGGATTTGTAGGCAACAATCTCTAAGGAAAGATGGTGTACGAGGTGAATGATCAAGTTGAGTATTGGTTGGCAATCGCGGATTATGATATTGAAACTGCGAGAGCAATGCTAAAAAGCGGACGCTTGCTTTACGTAGGCTTCATGTGTCATCAGTCGATTGAGAAAGCGTTAAAAGCCGTTATTTCCAGTGACTGCGGAGAAGGGGAACTTCCACCAAAAATACATGACCTTTCCAAGTTGGCTGTACGAGCAAATCTATTCGACATAATGTCAGAAGAACAACAAGATTTTATTGAAACATTAAATCCACTCAATATTAAGGCTCGCTATCCTGAGTACAAAGCAAACTTGGCGGCAGGAATTACAAAGGAAAGTAGCAGAGAGCTTTTAAAGAAGACGGAGGAATTACTATGTTGGATAAAAAAACAGTTATGAAAACGGTTGAGCAATATGCGGAAGCTGTGACAAAAGAGCTTTCCCCGTCTGCCATTTTTCTATTTGGCTCGTATATCAATGGGCATCCACATGAAGACAGCGACATTGATATTGGTATTGTTTTTGACGGTTTCACGGGCGACTGGATGCAAACGGAAACATGGTTGTGGCGCTTACGTCGTGGAATTAGTTTTGACATCGAACCGCATTTGCTTGACAGTGCAGATGATAAAAGCGGTTTTGCGAAGCATGTTATTAAAACAGGGCAGATGATTTACCAAGCAGGCAATTCTCATCTTCACTCCTAACACGAAGATTCGTCCGAGATAGTGCCTGTCCACATTCTTCTATAGATAGACACTGTTTAGTTATACAACAACTGCCGCAGGTATGCAACCGGACTGTGTCTAATGATTATTTCTTTATATATTTTGTATTCCGTGCGGTGCCGATTTTTTCAATCAAGCCGCTTTTCAGCATTGCGGCAAGCACGGCTTCTACCGTAGTTGGGCTGACGTCGGGCAAAATATAGCAGACTTCCTGTTTGGAAATCGGTAAAAGACTGCCCAGCACCGTGGCCTCTATGCGTTCGCGTTTGGTTACTTTTTTGCTGTTCACTACGGCAAAACGCTTGTCGAGTTCTTTGTAACAGAACAACAATGTTGTAACAAAATTTTCGATGAATGGGAAGTAGCTGTTTTGCCCTTTGCGCCAAGCAACCGAGCTGTCTTTTAACGCGCTGTAATAATCCGCTTTTGTGCGATTTATTTGCTCTTCAAAAGATATATACCGTCCCGCGTTAAAGCCGTTTTTATACAACAAAAGTAAGGACAATAAACGCGACATTCTGCCGTTGCCGTCTGAGAATGGGTGGACGCACAGAAAGTCTAAAACAAAACATGGAATTAACAGCAACTGATTTATGTTGTAATTACTGCGTGCATCCAAATACGCCAGCACAAGCTGCTCCATTGCTTCGGGTGTTTCGGCGGCGGTAACAGGCTCAAAGCGAACGCGCCTGACGCCGCCCACCATTTCCATAATCATATTATCGTTCTCTTTATACGCACCGCCGCCGGTGGGCGTGTATGACAGCATAATTTCGTGAAAACGCAGTATATCGCGCTCCCGAATATCGAGAACGCCTTGTTTCTCGTGTATAAGACTGAGCGCATCGCGGTATCCCGCGATTTCCGCTTCGTTGTGGTTTAGCGGCGCGCTGTTTTGATTCACAATTTCGTGGATACGCTGTTCGCTTGTAATAATGCCCTCAATCTCGTTAGAACCCTTGACCGACTGCACTTTAGCGATACTTTCCAACCGCTCAAAAACCTCGCCGAAGTTTTCTTTGCGTTCATTTTCACGTTCACGCAGTTCGCTTATTTTACTGACGATGTTCACGAGACCGGCGGGAAGCATTCCATGTTCCAAAAAGGAATAATCAAAAAATCGCATATCTGCCTCCTGTCTAACTATCTGCATATATAATAGCATTTTATATGCAGATAATCAAGAGGTTACTTCATATACATTGACTCCTGTAAAACCTAACTGCTCTGTAACTTTACTTTCGGCTCTTGGAATCTATTGTTATAAAGGTTTGGAAGACGATTCTGTTGTTAAGGCAAGATTGTGGTTTACTGAATCAGACTATATTTCTGAAGGCTGGTTCCGTCAACGAATATATGTTGTTGATGCGAATCCTTTCGGGAAAGGTATGCCACAAGTCTCGGTAATAACAGATGTTAGGCATACGGCGACAGCTCTTTTAGCTGCCTTATGCTTTGATGCACCAGTAACTTTCATTGCAGATGCGCTTAGAAATTTGCTCAAGGATGAATGTCGAGATTTTAATCATAAAGGATGGAAAGCTGACATGAGCGACAAGCTCGCTCCATCGGATCTTTATGCAACTATATATATGCTTGCAAGTCTGTATTCTTTAAAAGTGTCAGCGTCCTGTACGGCCTACGGCCTTACAATTCTTGGCATTAATAAACTTTTAAGAAATGGCTTGAATGCAATATGCGATAAACAACCGCATGAACTTGGATATAACAATTCTATCGAACAATCATTAAGAACAAATGCGATAATACTATTTTTTCTTGCGCCTCTTCTTGCTGATATTTACCCAGAATATCTAGAAGAATCTGTAAAATTCATTATGCGATATGTACATAGAGATAATGGTGTTGCTACTTGGCTTGATGGTGATTTTGATACCACTGTAAGCATTTTAGCAGGCTTAGTCGCGGCGGAAAAACATCTTAATGGAAAAAACGTTAACCTTGATACAGTCATCAAAGAAACCAAATGTTTTGTCGAAACGGAATTTAATACCCGATCTGTTTTTCATCCAGTAAGCTTAAGCTTTATTTTGTTCATATACACCAATACGAATTTGCATAAATCAGTTCATTCAACGGAATCAAAAGAGGAGGATACCATCATAGACATTCTGTTAATGGTTTCTACAAAAGCGGAAGAACAAGCCATAACCAAATTGGAACATTTTGAGGAACGAGAACTAAATGATAGACTCTCGTATTTATTCCGTAGCGAGAAAGGCCTTAATATAGCGATGGCGAGAGGATTCGCGTATGGCGAATTAGATGTGGCAATTATGGCACAAACGATTTATATGCAACTAAAACCGAAAGTTTTAGCGATGGCAGGATTTTGCGCTGGAAAACGCGGAGAGCAAGCGTTAGGTGATGTGGTTATCGCAGATAGGGTTTTCAATTACGATATAGGCCAGCAAGTTGCTGAGAATAAAATAAAACCACAGATTTCCAGTTATAATTTAGATGTTAGAGTTAAGCAGAAAATTGAAAGATATGGAGAAAATTGGAGATCTTCCATTCAGTTGGACAAACCAGAAGATTTCGACTTTCAATGCTATGCGTTTCTTAGAGAACTCTTGAATTACCCAGACGGAGTAAAACCTAATGTTCTTTACGACAAAAAGAAGTATCCTAATTGGGAAGATATTGTAAAACATCTTTTGGAGAAAAAATATATCGGAAAAATTAATAATAATGAACAAATTATATTGTCTCAAAAAGGAATTAGATACTTAAATGAGTTACTTCTTTTATTTCCGGATGGCTTTGTTCCTCCAATTCCTTCAACAATGTTGGGGACACTTGCTACCGGGACAAAAGTTCAACAATGGGATGGAATTTTCAATTACTTAAATTCTCAATTCGATAGAAAGTGTAGCGTATTGGATATGGAAGGACATGCGATGGCTAAGATAGCCGAATTTAATGAATGTCCATTCATAATTGTAAAAGGCGTAGGAGATTTTGCGCAAAATGGGAAAAAATTTGATAATAGATTTATTGACTATGCTGTGTATTCCTCGTATAGATTTCTTATAGAATTCTTAGGAAAAAATTTATCAGTTTTTGGTTTGTGAATCTATTTGAATCCTTTATCATAACGACTTAGTTAAGGATAAAGGATTTGGCGAAGCAAAAAGAAATTGGGAGGACAATGCTATGGTAAAAAGCGAGGAAAAATTCACAGGCATAGCGAATCTTTATAAAAATTTTAGGCCATCATATCCAAAAGAACTTATAGACTATTTATACTCACAGGTTGGATTTCTTGATAGCAGTATTATAGCGGATGTTGGTTCGGGAACAGGGATGTTTAGTCACCTTCTGATAGAACGAGGTAGCAGTGTTTATTGTGTTGAACCAAATGACGATATGCGCAAAACAGCCGAAAGTGACTTGGTGGGAGCTGGGCTAAAAAACTTTTATTCAATTAATGCTTCTGCAGAAAATTTAAAACTACAAGAGAAAAGCATTGACTTTGTGACAGTAGCGCAAGCGTTCCATTGGTTTGACAGGATATTATTCAAGTCGGAATGTCGCCGGGTTTTGAGAAATAATGGTGCAGCAGTTCTTGCGTGGAATTTTTGGGATTATAGTGCTAAGATTATTAAAGAGCAATATATAATACGCGAAAAGTATTGCGTGGGTACGCAAGGTTTAATGACGAGGGATATGCAAAAAAGTGATGTTCGAAATTTTTTCTTAGACGAAATTTATGAAAAAAGAAGAGTCAAGAATGATTTATTTTTGAATCGCGAATCTTTTATTGGTCTATATCTTACTGGATCACACAGTCCAAGAGAAAAGAAAAATCCTGAAAAATATTATGGATTGATAAAAGAATTGAATATGCATTTTGATCAACATAATATAGGCGGAACCATTCATTTACCACAATTTACAGAATGTTATATTGGAATGGTTTGAAATTATCGAGAGTTATTGCGTTATTTTTTGGAAACTAACTAATGCCTACCGAACAATCGAAAAGTCATTAAAAACGATAGTCTATCAAGCACTTGCGTGGTATAATATCTGAAAGGAAAAGCGCGAAAATTGATAAAAACCCTTGCAGGCGGCGTAAGAAAATGTACAAGTTTCCAAGCAGGCAAATAAGCATAGAAGATTTTGGAATGCCGTCGCCGTCAGGCGTCAAATTGAATTCTGAGAACCATTGGGTGCAAAAGGCAGTGCAGATACCGTGGGATGAGATAAAGAAACGGCATACGGCGTTGTTTAAGAATCACAAGGGAAATGTTGCAAAACCACTTCGTTTGGCATTGAGCGCATTGATAATCAATACAAAGCGAGGCTTATCAGACGTGGAGACGGCACTGCAGATACAGGAAACACCCTGCTTGCAATATTTTTGCGGAATGGGCGCATACGAAGACAAACTGCCTTTTGCCCCATCGCTGATGGTATATTTTCGTAAAGGGCTGACCCCTGAAATACTTGGCGAAATCAATGAAATGATAAGAGCAAAGATGGGGCACCACTGCCGAATCAGCCGACAAGCGGCAAAGGCGATGAATCCAAACCACCGAACGAAGGGACCCTGCATAGTGGATGCGAGCTGTGCGCCACAGAAAATACGATACTCGCAGGACAGTTCGCTGCTGAACGAAGCGCGGGAGAATCTTGAGGGCATGGCAGACGAACTTCATGAACCGACAGATAGTGAGAAACCGCGTACATATCGCAAGAGAGCGCGGCGCGAATACATTAAATTCTCAAAGAAGCGCAAGAAAACATTTAAGGAAATTCGCAAAGCGGTAAAGCCTCAACTTCAATATATCCGACGAGACCTGCGAATAGTCGACGAGTTATTGGAAAAGGAAAGACGCCGCCAAAGTGGCTCGCGTAACGGCTATCAACCATCAGACCTCTATGAACAACAGCTCTTGATGTACAACAACCGCAACCACACAATAGCCGACAGAATTGTCAGTTTTTAAGCAGCTACGCCACTAATCCCATATTTTTCAACAGCCAAACGCCATCCTTGAGACCCTGCCGATAAACAACTTTTGCTTCATGCTCAGCAATCAAACCAACTTCAAACAGGCTTTCTTCGACAAATACTTTTTCGTCTGCGGTTAAAGTGGTGGTCAGCGTTTCATCTATGTGATCCAGCCGTTGTTTTATGTGCTTGTACTCCCCGGAATCTTTATGTTCCGCAATTGTATTGGAGAGCAAATTATCTAAAATTCGTTCCACTCTTGTTTGTTATTCATGGATGATTTTCCTTTCAAATAGTATTTTGGGGACTGCAAACATTGTCTATCGACTTGCGAACCCGCATGAATACGGGCTTTGTGTTATGCCCCTTATTACTATTCATCCCAGAATGAAAAGGTACGCTGTTTAGTACAGCGTGAACCCTCTGCGTTGCAGTGCTTTTCGCAAACAAAAATGCGAACATTGAACACGGTGGTGGGGGTAGTGCTTTGCTGCTATTCATTGCAAATTGCTTTAATAAAATGCGTAAAATTATGTGTAAAATGTGCAGAAAATTACTTTTATAAGCCATAAACGCGCTATTGCCAATTCGCGCCCTAAGCGTGTATAATAAGTATGTAGAGAGACACCGCCAATCAAAGGAAGGAGCGACAAAAATGAGCATAGAGAGAATGCTGGATAATTTACCAGTATTGTGTACTGCCGATAGACTTACTTACGTAAGCGTAACTTGGAATGAAAATCGGAGCAAGCAAACAAGCCATTTTAGTGATTGAAAACAGAAGTCAACCGTTACCTTGGTATTTACATTTTGTGAGGGGACTTTCTTTCACGCAAAATGATGCTTCAGAGAAACTGATAATGAGTTTTGAGTTGTTAAATGGAGAGATTCTTGATTAATGAGTTTTGCCATGTATAGGACATTAGTAGTGTGTGTATTTTCTCCGACAATGGATTGAATTAACTGTATATTTTTGAATTGGAAGAGACATTTTATGGGGATAAGCAGAAAAAAAAGAAACAGGAGGAAAAATGCCAATAAAGGTGTACCAAATATCACTCAAAATCCTCAACATCACCAGAATAATCATGATTGTGATGTATTAAAAAATACTAATACTATCGATTTGGTTTTAACCCACATTTCTGGAATATTGGAAAATAGGCGAGAACAAATCGCAGAAAGATCAACAGTTAGTTTGGCGGCTGCTTCAGGTTTATTTGTTCTGATTATCAGTTTTATAACCGGGGCGTTCAACCAAGAGCGTGAGTTTTATATAATTGTGATCATATGCTTAATTATATCTTTATTATTAACGGCTATTTCGATTATTACATCACTTGACTTGATAAAGAGGATTTCTAGAAAGAAAAATCAGAGAAAAATACCTGAGAAAAACATTTTGTTTTTCGGCTGGATTGCCACCCAAACAGAAGATGCATTATACAAGCAGTATTCAAAATTATGCAATGACGATTATAGAAAAGCGCAAATTCGACAATCAATATCGTTATCAAAAAACTTGCAATACCGATATAACCAATTAAAGAAGACTTACGTATTTTTTGTTCTTGGGTTGATTACATACATTATTTCTATTACTTTGAATATACTGTATGAACACGATGTTTTTTCTCAACTTGCTCAGTGGATTAAATGAATTGTGCAATGACACAATAAATATTTGGAGGTTAATTATGGAAGTAGTTTTATTGGGAACAGGGTCGATTCTTACAACAAGTCTTAGTTCTTGCGCTGTTTTGGATTCCAGAATAATGCTTGATTGTGGCAATGGTGCTGTAAAGGCATTGCGTCGCAATAATATCGATCCAAAGAGTGTTGATATTTGCCTAATAACGCATTTTCACGCTGATCATTTTTTTGATATACCCTTTATGCTCTTGGAACAGGGACTTCGGCAACTGCGTGAAAATGAGTTCATCATAATTGGGCCTAATGACACTAAGCACCGTATAATAAATCTCTTTAATTTAGCTTACCCGGAAGATTGGGATAAAATCCAATCCCAATCTAAACTCAAAGTAATTGAAATATCAGAACCACGGCAAGTATTTCAAGTGTATGGTTATGATATTACAAGCGTAAAAGTAGAGCATGCAAACTATGATGCCTATGGCTATATAGTCTCCGACGGTCAATTCTGTGCGGGGTTTACCGGAGATGCTGTGCTATGCGAAGGCGTCATCGACATTACTGAAAGTAGCAATATTGTTTTCGCAGATATGAGCTTTGAAAACCCCTCAAAAGGTCATATGGGATTAAGTGATATTGAAATTCTTATGAATGAATATGGTCAAAATAAACGCATAATTCCGACGCATATGACAGACAATGTTAGAAATGTATTTTCACAAAAGCATTTCCCTGCACCAGAGGATGGTGCAAAATATTCGTTATAAGTTCGTAATTAGAATTATTCTACACATAAGGAAAAGGTGATGCGAAGATGGTTATAATTGAGAGTCGATTGCCAAAAATTTTTGGAGTAGTTGTTGATGGATTTAGCGTTGATATAGCTAATCGATTGAAAAAATGGGTAGTGCCTTTTTGGAACACTGACTGTTTAAGCGATTACATTAATATACTTACGATTGTTCCAGTATCTACAGGAAATGAGGTGGGTTATAGAGTTGGTGTATGCTATATAGACTCTAACAATTCTGTTGACAAAATAGTTAGCCTGATATTGCACCATACAAGAATAATATTCAAGCTGTGTGCTATGCAATATGGTTATGTAAATTTACATTCAGCGTGTATTTCTTACAACGATATAGGAATATTGATTGATGCACCACGAAATAATGGAAAAACGACGGTTTTACTCGAAGCACTTTCAACAGGTGATTTTTTATTGATTGCTAATGACCAAGTTATGCTAAATCACAATAACATGATTTCATATGGTTATCCTGCTACGGTAGGACTAAGGACAAGCTCTCTTTCCCATAAATTGCAAAGCAAAGTTATTCGGTATGAAAATGATCCATATGTTAATGGTAAAAAGCCAATAGTACATATTGTCGATATTGCTGATGAATTTGATGCAACTATCTGTCCTCAAGCTCAGATCAAGGTACTTGTTAACTATTCAAAGGCGAATAATTATAATGAATTACATGTCAAAACCAGTTTTGTGAACGGTCGCGAAAAACTCAAGTCCATGGAATTTCCACTTACAACGGCATACAGAAGTGAAGTTGTCGAGTATTATTTGGGTCGGGTGAGTGAAGTTGTTCATCCTATCTTTTGCAAAGAAAATCACGATTACACGTTACTATTGATTGATGTTTCTTGCGGAATAAAACAAATTCCCAATTTATTGGAAAAGATAAAAACGTCTATAATGGAGTTAAGTTAATATGGATAATTCTCCAAATAGAACCACACATCTTATTAGCGCGTGCTTAGAACTAACAAATGAATGCGAAGTCAACTGTCCTTATTGCTTATTGGATTGCAAACAACAATTTGTTTCAAAAAAAAGATTGTTTCAGATTGTTGACGCTCTTCTTGAACATGGTGTTAGGAGATTTTCCATTGGAGGTGGTGAACCTCTTTGTTCTGAAGATGTCTATTCTATTGGTATACGGATCAAAGAAGCAAGTTCAGAATCTTTATTAAGAACTTCAGGTTGTAGACCAATTAATTTAAACATTATCGAACAGGCGTATGACTTGATTGATATTTCCATTGATAGCACATCTGCCGTATATTATAGAAGGTGTAAACCAAACGCTGATATAAAAATAGTACTAAAAAATATTGAGGATATATTAAAGGCAAGCTTTGAATTGCGTTGCAATGTACTTGTAACCAAATTAAATTATAATGACATTATCCGTTCAATAGAACACCTCATATTGCTAGGTGTTAAAAATATCAGAATGCAACAATTAATACATAGAGGACTTTCCAAAGCAAAATATGAAGAACTTATGATTTCTGGCAATGCCTATAACACCCTAATGGAAGAGTTAAAACATATATCGGAAAGAGCAAAAGTGCATATATCGGATTTAAAATCGACCACTCAACGAGCACTATGTATAATTAAGCCAAATGGATTAGTCTATATAGCAAATCAATTTTGTTTGGAATTCTTTGGCGATATATTTGATCATGCCACTTTGACGAAAGTAGGTGAGCAGTTATATGATATCCAGAAAGAATTATACCAAAGCAAAGCTGAATTCTATTTGCCGTGATTTAGTTTCAGAAGACTTGGAATCATATATTGAGAAATCATATGCGTTGCTTCTCTTTACAAAGAATAATGTTATAAAAGTGTTTGATGAGAATTACTCGCGGTCTAATAATACCTTGATGAAGGAATATGAATGGGATAATCAATTTGAATATCTATCTCCTAAAGTTATTTGCGGATACAGAGGCATTAATGACCATGATATATTAATTACTAAGCGCATTCCATCTATATCTAGTGTTTGTTTAATGTTGTCTTGTAAAACCATACAGCCAAATGAAATATTAACAATATTTGAATTTATAGAAAAACTTGAGCTCCCATTATCCAATGAATCTCATGCGGATTTATATAAACGTTACCTTAAGAACATTGTGTACCAAATCGAAGAATTATCTAAATCATGTAGGGATGATGTTTATTTGCATTTGGTTAAGAAATACATTGAATCGGTAGACTCAGATATTTTTATTTTTTCATGTAAAAACAAAAGGGTACGTAGTGTTCACGGCAATTTATTCAGTTCCAACATATTCTTACATGAAAGTCAGGTTATTATTATAGACCCGATATCTGATGGGCATATATCGTCAGTAGCTGACATTATCGTAGATATAGCCACTTTTTTTGTGGATGTTAGTATTTTTTGCGACGATACACTAAAAAGTTGCATTCGCCACGCCCTTAATGAAAAATACTCTGTTGATGAAAGATTGCTTTTCAAAATGCATTATATTTTGAAATTATTGGTTCGTTTAAGATTTGCTTTTTTAGAACGAAAATTGCACAACAACAATGTTGCAAATGCTAACGAAATAATTATTGAGCAGGTTCCAGAATTGCTTTGTAAGGAAATCTTAGTATAAGTGGGGGATTGTTTTATACTCGCGGTAGCAAATCATTTAATAATGCACCCACTCAATCGAAAACACACCCATTGCTAGCAATGTTCTGCTCCGGATTGCGCCAGTAATCGCATTTGTCCTCACAGTATTTACATACAGATAAGCTCCACGGCGGGCATTGGCGGTCATCCGTATTTGTTTACAAATACAAGTTCAAAAGTGTCTGCATTATCCGATAAAGATTCATTTGGGTTTATCCTTTGTGTCAATCGTGAAGATTTTTCCGCAATATTTCAATCTTCATCCATGACTACTAACCTCTCATCAGTCAGTTTTGATAAGCTTGGTTTATAGTGTTGTGGGCTTGTTTGTAGGTATGCTGCGGGTTGCCCCTTACATTCGTTGAGATTTTGTATATCTACATGATTGTTTTGATTAGTTACATTATTATTGCACCAATGTTAACGTAACTAATCAGCGTTGTTAATTGAGTCCGCTGCCAATTCATCAATCATCAGTTCTTCAAGGCGTGTTATGTCGGGAAATACAATCTTCACGCCTCTGCGATGTAGTCGCAGAAGTTCACGGAAATTGCGGTTAATGAGCATCTGCAGCCGCGTATTTACGGGAATCGGATTTTGCTTAACCATGTGAATGTGGTCTATGTATTTTGGGAGGATGGGGAACATATTCTGAAGCAGAAACACCGCATTTACGCTTGCGTATTCGCCTATAATAATTTTCAGGCACTTGCCGTAGCGGTTGATGTCCTTTTTCATATAGCACATGTATTTTTCAGTTCGGCTACTCATGGGAATTACCCACAGAAGCCCTGTCTTTTCGTCCTTGATACAAAAGTATGTAGGGCGATATGAACCGCCTTCATAGTTTCGCATGAGCTTATCATCGCTTACCACATCAAAGTACAGGTCTTTAATGTGGTAAACATATCCCGGCTTTATATCGCTTTGGTTCATATATGTCACCTTTCTATGAGAATCCCCGCCGCAGAAAAACACGGCGGGGACATCATTTTCGAGCCTTTTTTTATACCCCGCTCCGGTATGCGGCGAAAATTTGTCGAGCCTTTTCTTATACCCCGCTCCGGTGCGCGGCGAGTATTTTCATACCTTACGATACATCTATTATTATACTCATATCTCCCCAAAAGTCAACCGCTATTTTTAGCCTTTCTTTTAGACTTGACTGTGGCATTGGAAATTGTAGAAAAGTTTGTCACGAAACGGCGCGACAGCTATTTCACCGGCGGCTACGTCCACTCTGAAACTGCGGTCGGGGTAAACTTCCCGTGCGGCTTTAAGCATATCTATAACTTCATGTCCGCGCCTCTCATATTCCGCTTGCTCCGGTTTTGGGAAATGCGAGCAGTATATACATTTTGTGTTGCAAAAATCAGCTCCATACTTTGAGCTAATATTCAACACCGTGATAGCCGGTTCAATGTCCCAATAACCAAATTCCAGATTTGGGCAGCCGTCGCAAACGGATGGTCTATTATGCCGCCAATTGTCAATTATCTCTCTGGCTTGCTCTTCATATCGGCGAAAATTCACTTTGGGGTCTGGGCTTGCTTCAAACTCAAGCCTTTTCATAAACTCGGGAACACAGCACACTCCGATTTTGTTGTCAGTAAGTATGAAATAATGTCCCATATTGTGACAGCCTTTGCGATATTCAACGGGCTCAAAGAATTTTATCGCCTTTCTTTTTATCCCTCGCGCAATTAGTTCGGATACAATGCCCGCATACTTTTCCCTTGTTGGGGTGATGTATATTTCATGCACAGGCCAATTAGCGATCGCGGCATCAAGAGGCAAAATATCTATATCACTTAATTGAAACTTGGTATAATGCTTCGTTTCGTCTGCGTCGGCAAAGCACACGGGGATAATGCCGCGACTGTTCCAATCGGCAAAATGATTTTGGGCGTTTTGACCGGCTCCATAGAAAATAATCTGCTTTTTCATACACATGATTCCCTTGCGTGTGCATCTTTTACTGTGTATCCAAGCGCGGAAAATTGCCTGCGGACTTCTTTGCGGATCGCTTCATCCTCAATCGTAATAACTAATGTTTTGCCGTCGCCGGGAGACGATATATCCGGCGTATCAACTTTATGTCCGCATATTTCTTTTATATTGTCCGCCGCAATATCCCAGATAGGCGACACGAAAGTTATACCTTTACTCTTGCAGTATTTCAGAAAACCTGTCATACCGCGTCCCGCACCGTAGAAAATAGTTTCAGCAGATAAATGCAAGATTAGAAATTCTATTACCTCACTGTGCCAACAAGACCAGTCAGCTTTTCCCGTTGCGTAATAATTTGTGTTGAGTTGCAATGCCTTCTTTAAGGCAATCAATTCTTTATCCGCATAGTGTTCGGAAAGAACACTCAATATTGAATCCATTCTTATACTTCGCGGGTCAATTTCCCACGGCAGCAAAAGCGACTCGAATACATTTTGAATGTATTTGCGTGTGTCGGGCGTTATCTGAAACGCGCCGATATTTTGATATAAAGATTTTTTCAGTTGTATGCGCTCGGCCGCTACACTTGAAAACAAGTGTCTGCAAGCATATGCCTTCGGAGGGTTGAAATGTGTCCACAGCAGAATATCATGCAGCACCACAATTGCCCCGTCTATCAGATATGGAAGAACGCATAAGAAATTGAGCGATTCTATCGGATGAAAATGGGCTGTATCAAGCACCAAAAAGTCAAATTTACCCATTTTATCTCCTAACTCGGAGATAACTTCGCTCGGGTCTTTTCCGGTAATAAGCGTCCAACAGTCAAGGGGCAAATCGGGATGTGTCAGCGCAAAATTGCCAATTGGTTTGTCGCTGGTATGTACGCACTTCTCACCTGTTCGTTCATTAGTAGCGGCTGTATAACGTCCATATTCCATCAAATCAATAGACGTAAGTTTCGCGTTCGGAGTGCTTCGGATAGCGTGAAGTATCTGCGCGCTTCCCTCACCAAAATTCACGCCGATTTCAAGCACATTTTTTGGCTTATAGTATGAGAGTAAGCCGTTCGTAAAACAGCACTCATCGAATCCCATCATCGGATGCTCATCAACACACGGTTCCAAGTCATCAAGAATCTCTGTACAATATTCCTCCGGCGGTACCGGCAGTTTCGTAATGCGCAGCATATTCATAAATCCTCCTAATAATGCTTTATTTCGTCAATCATGAGTGACGTATTTTCATTAATCATTCCCACTCACGCCTCTTATTTCTGCAACAACGCATACAATACTGTATCAGACGTACCGATTGCTTGCTGCCGCAGATAATATTTGTATTCCGGAACGATTTTTATTGCAATTTTACATTAACATACTTCTGATTTCTGCTGTTAGGCTTATCCGGAATCGTCATTTTTAGTTGCCCTGTCTCAAGTAGCGGTGTCAAAAATGTTTTGTTAAAATGCTCACGGCTGGCAAGCCCAATAAACGATTGCATCTCTTTTCGCGACCGTGGCACAACACAGAATTCGACCAAAGAAGCACGTTTATCTTGCCTTGCAACTTGTCCTGTATCTTGCCCTGTAACTTGCCCTGTAACTTGTCCTGTATCATGCAAGTTATAATTAACACTTTTCAAAACCACATGAAAAGCTGTTGGAGTAGAACGAAACTCCGGCGCGTGTTCATCTGTATAACCAAAAAGATTTGAGGTCTCCGTGCGTATCTTCTTAAAGCCGCTGCCACGACGTTCTATATAGTCAAGACGATGGAACATTTCCGCAATTATCGGATTGCGGCGAGTTGAAGGAACGTCGTCAATATCGCGTTCCTGTATAAGCGTTCCGTCAGCCATCCCACCGGGAGAATAAACCTCCAATCGGTCATCGTACATATCAACATGAACCTCGCTGCCGACTATGTCGTATGATCTGTGCATGATGGCGTTCGCAAGAATCTCAAAAACCGCTCGGTCGGCATAATCCGGTTTATTCACGCGATGGTCTGACATTTTCCTCCATCGCACTTTGGAGTTCGTTTTTACAAAATCATGGCTGCTAATGAGTTGAGATATGATGTCCCCTTCGAACTCTTTGTCATCTATTGCGTCGTCGCCCACAGAACCCTTGGTCAGTCCGTTCCAGCGAGTGCAAAAAACACGCGATTGCAATAGTGGGCATTCGTCTGAGAACATCAATCCGGCGTATGTCAGTATACCATCATGTTTGCACATGCCGAAAGAGATATAGTCGTTTCGGGCGACAACTTTTTTTGTGATTCTCTTGAATGTAGATTCAAATACGGTAAAGGTCAAATCCTCAAACCTATAGTCGGTTGGCAATGAATCAAATGACAGATTTTTCCCTTTCATGACAAGCTCCCGCAATCGGTTGGCCGGAGCGGGCAAGCTGTCACTGCCCATTCGTACATAGGCAGTAAGGCTACCCTTTTCTGAATAAAAATACGGAGTATCGTCGCCCGGAAAAACCTCCAAAGCCAATACGTCTTTTCCGTCATCAGCATAATAAGTGGTGAAATCAATAACAGGCATCGGGTCAATAAACTCCTTGATTCTTTTGCCGATGATGTCAATGTCACCCTTTATGTCTGCAAGACCGACAATACGCTTGTCGTCAGCGACCCCAAAGAGCAGAACCCCGCCAGATCCGTTGGCAAACGCACTCACGGTCTTCAGCCAGCTTTTTGGATGCCTGGCCTCAAGCATTTCCTTGAAATCGCACGTTGTTGCTTCTGCGAGCAATAGCTCCGCAAGGGTTTTCACTCAGTAATCACTCCTTTCGACAAGGCTTCCAAAACCCTGTTGTAAACTAAAATATAATGCCTGGATTGCATTGGCTTTGATTCCCCCTGAAAAACGGGGAAACTCAAATCTCCGGCGTATTGATTTTCTAAAATTCAATGTATACTGGACTTGCTTATCACGGCTGTGCTTTCCCTATAAACTCATCAATACAGTCAACGACATAAACCGGACTTGTTGTATGCAAGCCCTCCCAACGCTTGATAATAAAATCAACAGCGTTGGTTTTTCGCAGATAATCATAGGCTTCTTCGCCGCTCATGCCTTTTTCGTTCTTGTAAAACTCAACGCAAGAAGCTAAAAACCATATCTCGCCTTTTGGGATATTAGCAGTCATATCATTGTTCCTCCGGGAATGTAATCTTTCCTGTGGCTAATTCTTCTTCAAGCATGTCATAAAGCAACGGATAACCGAGCCGCCACACCTTAGTTTTCTCATCTTCCAGCGTTTTATATAACTGTGAACGGTAAAGCAGAGCCGAGGCTTCATCTAAACTTATATTACGATTTTCTATAGCTACCGCGAGTATCTTTTGGGCGGTATTTAATGTTCCGTTTTTAGCAACTGTTTTTATTAACTCAAATGATTCGCTTTTTCTTCTTTCCGTATTATTCAGCAACTCAATCGTTTCGCGCCGAATAATTAACGCACTTAGTTTCCGTGTCGGAGGTCTTTAACCTCGCTGGGGGTTAACCCTGTGAGTTTAACAATGTCGTCATCACTCATACCCAAAATTATGGCGTTTGTCGCGGTAGATAGTACACCCTCGCGCCTGCCCTCGCGTTTGCCCTTGAGGATGCCTTTGCGCTCGCCTTCGAGGATGCCCTCAAGGATGCCCTCGCGTTTTGCGTTGCCAAGCGCGCTTACCTCGTCGTGCAGGGCTTTTTCGCGAAGACGCGCAACCTCCTGTATCTTTTCGTCCTCGCTCATCTTGTGCAGGATATATACTGCTTTTTGGATAGGGGCTACGTTAGTTTCTTTTAGCATATCAAGTTCTTCCTCCGTTTCCGCGTTTATGAGCTGTAGCCACAGCTCGGCAATGTCATCCTTGTTTGCTTTCTTACCTATTTTGGTCAGCTCGAAAAAATGTATGGCGCATTTGTCGGTCAGCTCTTCATGCCGTGACTTTTCCATAATTGTAAAATGCGAATGATACTCGCTGCATTTGAAATAGGAATATGCGATAATGTTAATGCAAATTGCGGGTTTTAGCTTAGAGTAGTCATTGCCTCTTTTCAGCTCGCCGCTAAATAGCTTTGACCAATGGTATACGGTCCTGTCATTAAAGCTCGGGTCATTACCGTATTGCATTTCGACGTTTATGAGTTTACCGTCAACTTCCATGTTCATGTCCATACGGACAAACTTGCCTTCTATGCCGTCCGGCATGATTTCAGAGTTTTTGACCACTATGTTTTCAATTGAGTTTTGCGGAAGCCCCAAAAGGCTCGAAAGCAGGTTGCTGAGCAAATCTAAGTTTTCGGAAAACAAAATCTTGAATATGACATCGAGCTTAGCCCTTATAGTATTTTTTGACATTGGCGATACTCCTTATAATATCTATTATAGCAAAACTTAGCTATAAAAGCTATTAATAAAATTTCTCTATATCTTTACTGATAAATTGAGCTAATTGTACCACAACGCAAAGAACTGTCAACAGTATTCCCCGCCCGCTGCTCGCCGGGCGGGAGTCAATACATGCTGACTAACTCGTGATATTTGGACATAGCTCAAGGCTTTATGTTTTTAATCTGAAATTTCTAAAAATCCCTACTCTGTATTATATATATTTACTTAATATATACTATTTAATTATTTAATACCTTGTTATATTTAGAAGATGTCTCAAACCGTTGCAATTACTAATTTTTTAACCACGAACTATAACTTTTATTTCAAAATTAAAACCCCATGCCACCCGATTGTGGATAACTTTTGGCGATTTTGTGGAAAACAGCCAGGCGCGTGGCTAAATAGCAAAAAAGATAAACAAAGTTTCACCGTTTTGCTTTAGCGAGGTCTAAAATATTGATTTGCTTATAAAAAGAAGATTTGCAAAGGCCTGTTTTTGACAAAGCTTCTTGCAGGGACATATGGCCGGATACATATTTCCGGCAGGTCTGCTCAAAGTTTTTAGGAAGAACCAGGCAGGGGCGGCCAAACTTGACACCGCACTCCCGGGCAAGAGCTATGCTTTCGGCTTGGCGCTGCCGGATCTTCTCCTCTCCATTTCTGCGCTGTATGAAATCGTTTGCAAGCACATATTTGAAACAAAAGTGTATGTGAGATGTTGCGATCCGTCAAGGGGCGAGTTTAGTAAAGGAAATATAGTTTACAGCCTCTTGGAAAGTTCTTAAATGCCGTGATTATCGGCATTTGAGAACTTTAGAATTTAGTGATTCAATTCCTGTTATTGCAAGTGGCACGCAACCCATGAAATAACAAAATACACAGGTCTTGTTTGTAGGTCAAGATTTCTTTTCTGAAAACTCTATTGCTTTAGCTTGTCCAAACAAATCGCCGTAAACTGTCGCAAACGAAAAGCCGTTTTTGCAAGAGCAAATCTTGCATTTCTTTTTACGCCAAGGGCACTTTGGCACAGCATATATGTTCGTTTTTAATTGCTCTAAAATCGTCTTTTTGGCTTGTTTGTCGATCATAATTTTATGGTAATTCTTTGTTGCCACCCTTTCTTCTGAACCACTTATAAGAAACAAACCTTTTTGTTTTATTAGTCTTTTATTGGCCGCAATTGAGTAATCGGGTGCATAAAACACCTCCTCTTCCAAAGAAAACAAAAATCAGCATAACAGATATCACGAACAACAGATGTTTTTTTTGCGTTGCCGAACAGTTTTTGAAGCAACTTGCCATAGTTTTCTTTAATGATATAAAAAAAATGCAGGGGCAAATTATCGTAAAAATTTACAACATAACTCAAAATAGTTGCATAATTATCTTTATATTGTTCATCGCTAAAAAAAACAAACTGATTCATTTGTCCGATTAACGAATCTATAATATCGACAATTCCATTAATGCCCTTTTTAGCAGCCTTTTCCCTCAGTATTTTGAGTGAAGTAATATAGGGAGATTCATCTAAATTGTAGCAACCAAAAGTTTTACCCATGAAATTTTTGTTTTTGCACATCAATACCACACTGTATACATAGTTGAGATAGCGTTTAAGCAATGTAATAAATCTTTTGCAATCATTCAAAGCTTGAAACAAATCATTCTTTTCTATTTTATTTAGATTAATCAAGTGCGCATATGCCAAAGCTTTTTGCTCAGTATATAAACTATCATATTCCTCAACGTCAAAAGAAAACACATACACAACGCCGGTTTCTATATTTTTTCCTTCGCCAAATTCTAATTTAGGGTCTGCACACGCAAAATACAACGCAATTAGTGGGCAAAAAGAGATGTCTAAAAATCTTGTAGGTATCCCGTAATGCTGTTGTTTGCAAATGTTTAGAGCGGTTGCATAAGAAACATTTTTAGGAGGGATCTCACCTTTTGAATGAAAAATGTCAGCACTATTTTCCAATGAAAACATATATTGTTCGTTTTCACTATCTATGCGAATATCTCGAAACACGGAGGCAGAAATAGCCCCATAGTCAATAGTCTGCCCGCGAAATCCTAAATATGGATTTTCCTTTGATGAAGCTTTTTCGTTCAAGTGCAATTCGTAAATATGCTTAAAATATTCATCAATGTTGGATATAGACGGCTTTCGCATTTCAGTACAAATATAAACATCTGACAAAGCATTTGCTATGCCAAACATAAAAATTTTTTTTACATCGTCTAAATTCACCATTTCATTGCACTTTGCGTTGATTGCATTCATCAAGTTAAAAAAATTGACATCCATTTCACTCGAAAGAATCTCTTTGAAATTGATTCCAAGATTATTAAAATTGTATGTATGCATATTAGACCCATGGTGATAAACTGCTTTCCCAAAATTACATTTTGCCAACAAGTCTGATGTAGGAGCTGTTAGCGCCTTGACATTAGCATTGGGTTGGACTTTATTAATCACACAGCTAAAATATTCATATGCATCATACATAGCATGAATTTCATTCGAGGTTAATCCTTCGAATACTTTTTTACCGTCAACAAGTTCCCACTCCGCGTTTCGCAATTTCTTATACTCTTTTTTCCAAAGTTTTCTCAATGGGTGTTCATAAAGATACCCATGTCCAACCTTTACGGCGAAATCCTTATATTTGTCCGCATCATCAAACGCTACAAGCAATTTTTCAAGTGTCACTTGCCGATAATTCTCAATATCCAAACAATTTCCATCGGTATTTTCGCGCCAGTAAGGTATTTGTACGTCAAGTTTGCTAATGCTTGCGGTGTCATTGTCGATATTTGCCTTATTGTTAACATAGAGCTTATTGGCGGAAAGTGCAAGAACAGCGAGCGCCGAACCGACGTTATCATAAACATATACATTTATTTCATTAAAATGTTTAATCAAATATTTGTGAAAATATATCACCGCCTTTATTCGTCCACCTGTTCCAGATAAAAGAATGTTTATCTTTTTGACTCCACTATTTTTGTATTTTTCTAAAACTCTATAAATACTACCACCATTATCATTAAAATCATTTAGGGAAAGCGAATAACTGTCGATATTGTTAAAATGGTGGTGTTTTGATAGTGCATTATACTGTCTCGAATCATTTTGGGTCGCAAAAAAGAGCAAAAAAGCGGTTTCTTTCTGCCCCTCAGTTTTCATAAGATTGGCTATCAGTTTTCTTAATTCAGTCTTTTTTGCGATAACTATGTTTGAATCAGTATCCTTACGACAAGTCCTTAATTCGACATTGCAATTACGAATTTGTGCTTTTCTCATCTAGGATTTCACCTTTGCTTATAGTTGTCTTTCAAAGCTGCAGTAAGAATGTCTAACCTTTTCTTATACGGATTCCTACCTATCCGTCGTTTCACTTTGATTTCTGAAGCATATGTGCTATTATACAAAGACAACTCCTCTTTATCTTTAATAGTATTTTTCGTATTACTCTCCATAAATAACTCTCCTAAGCAGCTGATACTTTGTAACGCAAAACTAACGCATGGAAACTTATCCACATATCAACGAGAAGCATTATACTGCTATTTGACCGGGTTGTCAAGCATTATTTTTGCGTTTGGCGCAAAAAATTTTGTGAGTAAATTCCCAAAGTAAGAGCAACAGTGGCGTAGGGGGTGGCATTTAGTCTGAAAAATAAAATATGGTAGCATTAAGTCCGGGAAATTTTCTATTGAAAGGAAGAATACAATGCCGGGCTTAAGAGTTAATGGGGGCAAGCACCTAACGCTTGATAATCGTCAAGAAATCATGGAATGTCT